>Trix_p1__coassemble_1407_pt1 | contig 19824 bp, 20 predicted proteins | sample Trix_p1__metabat2_low_PE_021 | metagenome-assembled genome bin Trix_p1 | reverse complement strand
GTTATAAATAATTTTTTAAGGAGCTTATTATGATTGATTCTTTACAAAAAAGAATCGCAAATAAAAGTTTAACAAAAACTGAAACTATTATTGCAGATTTCTTTCTCCATAATGAAAATAGAATATATTTTTTAACATCCAGCGACATAGCAACAGAACTACAAGTGAGTGATACCTCAGTGATTAGATTTGTCAAATCCCTAGGTTTTAGTAATTTCAAAGAGTTTAAAGATAGCTTAAAACAACAAGTGAGTGATAAAATTCTTACTCCGTCTGAAAAATTAAGCTTAAATGAAGGCCTCTTAAAAAAAAATGATCTAATTGAAACATTCACTAATTCAATCTTTAAAAATATTGAAGAAACAATAAATATAAACTCTTATGATAAAATCTCAAAAATAATTGATATACTTTTTAAATCCAATAAAAAATATATTATAGGTTTTAAAAGTGTCTCTGGAGTAGCATCATTTTTTGGTTTACGTTTGGGATTTATTTTGCAAAATGTTATTACTCATAGCCAAAATAATTCTGAACTTATAAAAAATATAGTCGATATCCAGAACAATGATTGTTTATTTTTGATTGCTCATCCTAAATATTCTAAAACTTACTCTCTATTGATTGAAATTGCAAAAAAAGCTGAAGCAAAAGTTATTGTTATTACTGATAAATCTACTTCACCTATTGCTAACAGTGGAGATATTACTGTATTTACAGATATCAGAGGTATCAGCTATTTTAATTCAATTATTTCAACCCAAGCACTGATAGAATTTATCTTGACTTCTATGAGTAAAAATTTAGATAATCAATCTAAAATACGACTAGCTTATATAAACGAACTTTTAAATGAGAATAAATAATTTGGAGGATTTATGAAAAAACTAATACTTACAGGATTCTTACTTAGTAATCTACTTTATGCTAACTCATCACCCATAACTCAAGAAAAATTAAAAGAGCAACTTATGCCTTTACTTAAAAAGAGTAGCACTTATGAAAAGTTCAAACCAATTCTAGCCAGAGAGGGACAAATTGGAGAAACTATAAAAACTTTCACAAAAGATGGCTTAGAAACAACAAATAAAGTTACTGTTCCTAGCTATATTGTTAAAAATACAACTGACGCTAAGGAAGAATATATCGTAACAAAAGAAAAGTTTGAAAAGAGATACACTTTTTTAAAAAAAGAAAATAAAATTTGGAGTTTTTTTAAACCTATTGGAGAGATTAAAGTTGTAAAAATTAAAAATGAAGATGACTTCTTCATTTTAGCACCTTGGGGAGAAAAAATGATTGTTAAGAAAGGGGATTTTTTGGTTTCTCCTCTTGATTATTCTGAAGTATACAGAATAGCTAACAAAGAATTTTTTGAAACATACAAACCAAAAGAAAGATTACAAAAATAAATTTTAAAGAGGTGATTTTTTATGTGGAAAAATTTAGGACCCCTTGTAGCTTTATACCCTACTCCTACAGTTGTTGTTGGTATGATTGATGAATACGAAAAAGTCAATTGGATTAATATTGCTCATGTTGGAATTATTGGTACTGACTCTATTATGTTAAGCATCAAAAAAACTCATTTTAGCAACGAAATTATCAAGGATAAATTTGCAGTTTCTGTTAATATTGTTACAGAAGATATCCTTAAAGCTACTGATTTTGTTGGAATTGTTAGCGGACGAAAGGTCGATAAATCGAATGTTTTTGATTACACTATGGGGATTAGAAATGTTCCTATGATAAATCAATCTCCTGTTGTAATGGAATGTGAAGTGACTGACAACTACGAAACAAAAGAACATAATCAATATATTTTAAAAGTTCGACATACACATATAAAATCTGAAATTTTGGATTCTAAAGGAAATATTAATTACGATATTTTAAAACCTATTCTTTTTGAAATGTCTACTAAATCTTACTATAAATTAGGAGATAAAGTAGGAGAATGTTGGAAAATAGGTGAAGATTTTTCAAAATAAAAAAGCCCATCAGGGCTTTTTTATTTTTTAAATGTTTCCTTGTTAGCTTCAAAAGCTCTAAGAGTATTTCTAAGCTCCCCATTTACACTATTTGCATGGAATGTTGATCCTGCTAAAGAATCAACTGGTAGCTCTTCTCCAGTTTTTCCAACATATTTATCTATCCACTCTTTTTCATTTACATTTGGATGCTTCGCATTTGCATCTGGCAAAGAGAATCCTAATAATTTCCCTTCTGGTGAAATGATTGTTATCAGTGCCTCATGCTTATTATACGATTTAATATGTGTTAATCCAACGTAAGCAACTATTTTCCCTCCTTTTTCAATTGGAGTAAAATTATAATATCCTAAGTTCGGTGCTTCGTAGATTTCTCCCAGCTTATCGTAAGTAATCCCGGTATTTTCTATTGCTTTTTGAATTTGAGGAGTATAGTTCTCTATTGAATATTTAGATAAATCCTCTGATTTCGCTTTATAAGCTAAAGCTAATTGTGACACACAAAAAATTATTAATAGTACTTTTTTCATTTTTTCCCTCCAATTTTTGATATGATATGAACTATTATAGCATAGTAAAAAACAAATTGTAATTTTAGATTTTTTTCTTTTTACATACTCATCTCGCTTATCTCTTTATTTATCTTGATATTTTTTATTCCAATAGCTACTAGTGCTAATACAAAACTTAAAGCCCCTATACTATATACAATATACATATTTTCTAATCTTAATCCTTCAGGTGCTGCTAAAAAATAACAAGTAATCATACCTGTCATGAAAGCCGCAGGAATTCCAGCTATCCAATAATTTTTTCTTTTTTCTATAAGATAATACGTACATGTCCATAATCCCAATGTTGCTAAAAGCTGATTTGTAGATGCAACATATCTCCAAAGAGTATTGAATCCAATTTGTGATAAGAAACCAGCTAGCAAAAATAGAGGGATTGCAACTAACAATCTATTTTTTAGTGAACTTTGATTATAATTTAAAACCTCTGCAATTGTAACTCTTGCACTTCTAAAAGCTGTATCTCCAGTTGTGATTGGTAGAGCAATTAATCCAAACAATGTGAACAACAATCCATATTTACCTAAAAGTCCTGTTATCATTTTGCTAACAGCTACCATTCCTCCTCCGCTAACAGCTAATCCTTCTACACCATTAAAAAAACCCAAAGAGATTGCCGCCCATGTTAAAGCTACAAATCCCTCTAAATACATAGCTGCCATAAATGATTTTCTTCCGTCTTTTTCACACTTTAGACATCTTGCTACCAACACAGATTGTGTTGAATGAAATCCAGATATTGCTCCACAGGAAATGACAACAAACATATATGGAAATATTGGAAGTTTTTTAGGATGCAAGTTTCCAAAAGTTATCTCTGGTATCTTTATACCTTTTACTAACATTGCTCCAATCAATAAAAACATCATTAAAACTAAAGCTCCCGCAAATAATGGATACACCCTCCCTATAATTTTATCAATAGGTAGTAGTGTCGCTACTATATAATACCCTACAATTAATACTAACCATAGTTCTTTATTAACTCCTGTAAATGATTGTAAAATCTCTGCTGGACCTGTTATGAATGCAACTCCAACAATAACTAAAAGTAAAACTAAAAAATATTTGGCAAAGACTTTTGCTTTATTTCCTAGATATTTTCCAATCAACTCTTGCATATTTTCACCATTATTTCTCATGGAAATCATTCCTGTATAGTAATCATGAACTGCTCCTGCAAAAATAGTTCCAAATACAATCCACAAAAAAGATGAGCTCCCCCACATAGCACCTGCCACAGCTCCAGTAATTGGTCCAAGTCCAGCTATATTTAAAAATTGAACCAAAAAACTTTTAATCCAGTTCATCTGTACAAAGTCTACTCCGTCAGCTTTTGCTAATGCTGGTGTCTCTCTATCATCTATAGCAAAATTCCTTTCTAAATATTTTCCATAAGTTAAATACGCCACTATTAAAATAACCACACCCATAATATAACTTTTCATAGATTATCCCCTCCTTTTATTAACCAACAATTAACTACCTACTATATTTTTCATTTTCACCCTCAACTATTAAAAATTTTTCTCAAATTCTTGTAGATTTACCCCAAGTTAATTGCACTCTCTGAAAACTAATACTTCTATTCCCCCTTTCTAGGTTGTTTATTCTTGTAATTTCTAAATTTCCTTTTATAAATTTACTTTAATTTAAAATTAAATTCTATAACCTCTAAATGTTCTCTTAAACTTTTTACTTGTTCCTTCTGACACTGTTCTTAATTCATCTAGTTTTAATTTTTTTGATTAATCTCATCTATAAGCTCCTCATATTTCAAACCTGAATTTTTATTGTTGTGTATTTCTGGTTTACTAAAAATTAAACCTTTTAAATTATCAAAAATTTTATAGAGCTTTAAAGTATTTAGACTTCTCTCTTCTAGAGTTATAGTAGCATCTTCATCCTCTAAAACCAAAATACAATTTTTGTTATATTTGGATATTTAATTTTACTTTGGCTTTTAATCGCATTCATCAATTCATTTCCTAAACCTTTACCACACAAAGATGGATTTAAAGCTAAACTCACCAAAATAAATTCTCCAGTATTATGAAGTCTAAAATTACCAATAAAAATATTTAAAGTATTGTACAAACCAAAATATTCAATTGCTCTTACATTATCAATTGTAATAGTCCAGTTTTGTTTACACATCGTCTCCCAAGAGGGATAGTTGTAAACTGAATATTCTCCTAAATATTTCCAAAGACTAATCTCTTTAGCTTCAATTTTTGAAATATTTTTTATAATCATATACCACCTTGTATTTTCAATATTTTTTGTATAAATTTTGTCTTCCCGTTACAATAACTTTCACCATCTCTTTCAAATTTTTTTTGCTAACTCTTTTTTTAACTTCATATAGTTATCTCTAGCTTCGACATTACTTCTCAAATAATCTCTAAATATAATAGCTCGATTATTATCTGATCTTACTTCTAGTTCTAGTTTAGTTAACTCTTTATTAGAATTGAAATATTCTATTTTTTCTTTTGAATCTACCGCTAAAAAATTTGTTTTATCAGAAGATTGAAATAATAAATCATAAATTACTTGAGCATCTTTAATTGTCGCCAATCTAACTTGAATTTTCATTTTTTGCCCCTCTAATAAATACTACTAAGTTATCTTTTTATCCTACAACATCATAAAAAAACTAAAAATAAAACTATCAATCCACATTGATGTAGTTCACTATAGCATTATATCTATTAAATATAAAAGGAAATTTATTTTTTTTGAGAATTAATTATTACAGAGGTGATTTTTATGGTAGAACACAATAAAAAATTTTTAGCACAAGTTATATATACTTTTACAAACGAAGAGTTTTTAGTAAATTTAACAAATAGCTTAATTATATTTCTTTTTCGCTTCACCATTGCCTTATTATTTTTTATAGTTGGCCGAAAACTTGTAAAGAATTTTCTATACAGATACTATAAAACTCATACGTTTAAGGCAATCGATTCTTCTTTTAAAACTTTTTTATCTTCAATTATCGATACCGGTTCCATTATTATACTTATTATTATTTCACTACTTATAATTGGATTTCAACATACATCTCTAATAGCTTTTCTTGGAAGTATTGGAATAGGTATAGGATTAGCCTTAAAAGACAATCTTTCAAATTTTGTTGGTGGATTAATTATTTTAGTTTTTAAAACTTATTCTGTTGATGATGAAGTAGAGATAATTGGTAACTATGGCATTATTTCGTCTATTGATGTCTTCTCCACTACTATCATCACTTTTAATGATGACATTGTTACTATACCAAATGGAAATATTATAAATAATCAAGTTATTAACTATTCAAAAACACCAAATAGAAGAATGAAAGTCGTGGTATCCGTAGCATATGATACAAATATTGATCAAGTTTTTCAAATTTTAAATGATTTAGTTAAAAATAACGAAAATATATTAAAAACTCCAGCCCCTTTTATAAATATAGAAAAATATAACAGTAGCTCTATTGATATCGCATTAAAAGTTTGGACTAAAAATGAAGTCTATTGGAGTACATATTTTACTATTTTAAAAAATATCAAACCTGCATTCGATTCACTCAACATTGTTATACCATTCCCACAAATGGACATTCATATTAAACATCAAAATCTATATAATAAAAGCAGCTGAACTAATTCAGCTGCTTTTTATACGTAATTACTTCTCTCCAAGTAGTTTGCGTCGTTTCCATATACAAATAGAACCGATCCATTTTTTATCATATCGATAGCTTTTTTAGAAATATCTCTTGGAAGTGCAGGACATCCTAAACTTCTTCCCAATCTTCCTTGAGATTTAGCAATTTTAGGATTTGCATAGTCCGCTCCATGAATTACAATATATCTATCCTTCGCTTTATCATTTATCCCTTTTTCTAAGCCATTTAAAACTAGTGAATAACCATTTCCTCCCATATAAGTATTTTCAGTTAAAAAAAATCCTAGAGAACTCTTATTTGAGCTCATCTTATTTGAGAATGAAGTCGCCATATTCCCTCCACTATTTTTACCATGAGATACGTGCGAATGTACAAGTAACTCCTTCTTATTCATATCGATTACAAAAAATCTTTCTTCTGTTGATGGCTTTGAATAATCTATTATTGTCAATAACTCCTTTTTTCTACCATCAATTTTATTATAACCTATAAGAGCGGTTTTAAAAATTTCATAATTTAACTTTCCGCTTAATCCAATCTCTTCATATATTTTTCTTTCACTATCCTCTGACACTAACTTTGATGATTTTAACTCCGGTTTTGTAGGATTCTTTAATGCAAAACCAAATGCTGTTGTCGATAACGATCCTAAAATAAGAGCTAACATTAAATACTTTTTCCCTAACACAAAAACCTCCCATTTCAATATTTTTCCTAATAAAACCCATATTATTCTATCATTTTACACAAAAAAAGTCAAGAATTTTACATTCTTGACTCTATTTATGTCCTTTATTCAATTACTATAACTAACCCTTTGTTTGTCTGTGCCCATTCATAAACATATTTAGCATGAGACGTTGCGTTTCTAACACACATATGGGATCTTGGAGTTGTTCCTAGAGTTGGTGTGTATTCTATCATCTCTGTGCCCGGTAAATTAACTGGGACACCATGAATATATCCCCCACCTGAAAATCTACTTGCATATGGTGCATATCCATCAATCTCTGTAGAACTACCATCTTTCAAATACTCCATTTTAGATTTCTTTCCTTGAACTACAAATACACCTAAAGGTGTTGGGAGCTGATACGGAGGTCTATCAAGTCCTGTTGAAGCTGGATTCATACTTCTCACTTTCCAAACTTCTCCAACTTTCTCCAAAGTAGCTATATTTTGATTTTTTCTATCCACAACTACGACTCTTGGAAAACTTTCTGCCCTTATCTCTTCCACATACCTAATTGGAACTATCCATTCTCCATCTATATTTTCAACTTTAATTTTGTAATTTTCTAAATCTTTTGATAGAATAGAAATCAAAGACCCATCTGGAGCATATCTCTCTGGTCTATCCATCTGTCCCTCTATATATAATGGTATTCCCTGACTCCTCCTATTTCCAAACTTATCTTTTACTGAAGGTCTTGAACCATCACTATATTTTTCCATGGCAATTTGTTTAGCTACAGGCGGTAACCCATTTATATTTTTATAATTTTTTAATGTTCCAAATTTAATATTTTCCCCTTGAAAACTATCCAATCGATCTAGATATTCAGATATTTTATTCCATTGAAACTCTCTTGTAGTTTTTCCGTATTTATAGGTATCTTTTAAAGTATACTTATTGTAAGTTAAATCTTTTTCAATCGTTGCTGCACTGCATATTAGAAAACTAAAAATAGAAAATATTCCCAAAAGTAAATATCTAAATTTGTTTTTCATACCATACCCCTCTAACCAATTTTTTATGAATCTATATACTAGATATACTTTGATATTTTCTTTTTTCCTACTTCATAGATATAAAAGAGTACTGGAATTAAAATTAATGTCAATAATGTTGAAAAAATCAACCCAAATATAACTGTTATTGCCATTCCTTTGTACATTTCACTTCCTTGTCCAATTCCTAAAGATAACGGTATCATTCCAAATACTGTTGTCATTGTCGTCATAAAAATTGGTCTCAATCTTGTCCTTCCCGCTTCTAGTATAGCTTGATTTAACGGTATTTCTCTCTCCAGTAAAATTTTTATATAATCTATTAAAACTATGGCATTGTTCACAACTATTCCTGCCAACATAATAATTCCTACAAAAACCATTGTATTTGTCTTTTGTCCTGTTATCAGAAGTCCACTGTATACACCTATTACTGAAAGAGGAACTGTTCCCATAACTATAATAGGTAATATATAGGATTCAAATTGAGCTGCCAATATAAAATAAACTAAAAACATTGCAACCATGAATGCAAATTTCAATTGGTCATTAACTTCAGCCATATTTCTACCACTTCCACCAAAAGAATAAGTAATTGTTTTAGGTAGCCCTGCCTCATCTAAAATATCTTTTATATACTTTTGACCAGTTACCAAATCTAATCCATTTGATGTATTTGCATCAATTGTCACCATTGTGATCTTATCTTCTTTTTCGATACCATACGCTCCTTCACCTACTTCAAAAGTAGCTATATCTTTTAACTTTACAACTCCACCATTTTGAGACTTTATTCTCATCTCTTTAATTTTTTCAGGAGAATTTCTGAATTCTTCAGCAAGTCTTAAACTCACATCAACCTCTTCATTAGCTGTTTTTATCTTTATTGGAGCACCTCCAAGAATTTGATAACTTACAGAAAGTGTCAAATCGTTAACTTTTACACCATAGTATTCCATCTTTTTTCTATCTAAAAGAATTCTCACTTCTGGATTTCCATTGACCATAGAGTTATTTATATCTGTAAATCCTGGATTTTCTGCCATTTTTTCTGAAATTAATCTCGAAGCATAACTTAATTGATTTAAGTCATCTGATTTCAAAATTAATGATATATCTCTTCCTGTTCCTCTTCCAAAAGCCATTCTAGGAACTAAATTAAGTTTTACATCCGGTATATGAGAAACCTTTCTTCTAGTTTCTCCCATTATCTGTTGTACTTTTTTATCCCTTTCATTTTTGGGTCCAATATCCACAATTATCGACACTGCCTCTTTTCCTACTGACGATATAAACTTCTTTGTCTGGGGATCTTTTCCTACAATAGCTTCTAACTCCTTTGCTATTCTATTCGCTTTTTCTATCTCCATTCCACTTGGAAGTTCAGCTATAATAGTATATATACCATCATCTGTTGTGGGCATAAACTCTCCACCTATATTTCTTGAACCATATCCAACAATACCTATGAATAACGCTATCATTCCGATAACAACTAAAGCTTTATGTTTTAAAGAAGTAGATAATATTATCGAATAATATCTTTTAATGTACTTTAATATTTTCCCCTCTTCATGTACTGTATTTTTAGATTTTAAAATTCTACTCGATACCATTGGTACAAAAGTTATCGCTATTATTAACGAAGCCAATAGTGAGAATGTTATCGAATAAGCCATATCTTTGTATATCTCTTTTGCTCTTCCCTCTCTTATAACGATTGGAATAAACACAGCTATTGTTGTAGCTGTTGAAGCTATTATCGGAACAATAACTTCCGTGGCACCATTTTCCGAAGCCTCCATTCTATCCTGACCTAGCTCCGTCAAATGCCTAAAAATGTTATCCAAAACAACTATAGAGTTGTCCACTAACATCCCTACACCCAAAGATAATCCCATCAATGAAATTATATTTAGTGTCATTCCTTTAGCTCCAAAGAAACCAAATGTTGCAATTATTGAAACTGGTATTGCCACTGTTACAACTAAAGTAGCTCTCCAATCTCTTAAGAAAATAAATAGGATTATTGCTGCCAAAATAAGACCTGTTATAGCATTATTTTCGACTGTATTTATAGATTTAATTATATCTACAGCGGAATCCCTATTTATAGTGAAGGAAGCTCCTTTAGGTAAAAGAGGCTCTATTTTTTCCAACTCCTCCTTCACTATTTTTGATATTTCAACAGTATTTCCAACATCACTTTTCTCTATATTTATTATTATATTTTCGATTCCATCAGTCCTACCGTAACTGCTTCTATCTTTTATCCCTAAATTGACATCTGCTACATCTGTTAAATACAACGTGTCACCATTTGAATTTTTCAAAACTATTTCTTGGATATCCTCTAAAGTTTTAGCTTCTCCAGATACTTTTACTAAATATTCTTTGTCTCCCTCTACTATATATCCCGAAGGGAAATTCAAACTGGCACTCTTCAATGTACTATATAAATCTGTAACTGTAAGATTGTATGCTTCTAACTTCTCAGGATCTATATTTATACTTATCTCTTTTTCTAGTCCTCCAAAGATATTTACACTTCCAACTCCTTCTATTCTTTCAAGCCTCGGAATAATGACATTGTCAGCAAAACTTTTTAAATTTATAAGATCTGTCCCTCTCAACCCAATAAGCATCACTCTGTCTCCAGCAGATGAAGTTTTTCTTATTACAGGCTCATCAATATCATCTGGTAAACTGTTTCTTATTCTACTTACTGCTGTCACTAAATCATTTACTTTATTATCTATAATGACACCATACTCAAATTCTACTGTTAAAACTGATCTTCCCATAGTCGATTTAGTTGTAATTCTTTTTATTCCTTCAACACTCGTTAAACCTTTTTCAATCTCTTTTGTTACCAACTTCTCCATATCGTCTGGAGAAGCCCCTTTCCAACTTACTCTTATAGCAGCCATTGGCATATTGTAGTTTGGCATAAGCTGAGTTTTTAAGTTAACTAATGTTAAAATTCCTAATATAACCATTGATATTATTATCATCATAGTGACAACAGGACGTTTTATTGAAAATTGTGCTATATTCATCTGTTCCCCCTAATTTAAAATATTAACTTTATCTCTATCTTCTAGCAAAAACTGTCCCTCTGTTACAAGTTTCATATTTGAATAAAGTTCATCACTTATAATCTCTTGTCTATCATCATTTGAATAACCTCTTTCTACCTTTATTCTTTTAGCCTCTCCATTTTCCACTACAAAAATGTATGAATATAGCTCCTTTATTACTATTGCATTTTTAGGCACCAAATATCCATTTTTACTCCCTGTTTCAACTAAAACCTTAGAATACATCCCTTTTTTTATTTTTCCATCTGGATTATCAATCTCTATCTTTATCTGGTATTTTTTACTGTCCTTATTGGCTACGGGATTTATTTCATAAACATTTCCAAAATAGTTGTTTTCAATACCTTCTAAATCAATTTCTGCTTTATTCCCAACAGATAATTCACTTATCTCATGAACTGACACTCCTGTTTTTACAAGTATTTTACTATCGTCAACAACTGTCACTAGATGACTATTCGGAGCTATTTTTTCGTGAGCTTTTAACTCTAAGTCTGTCACTACTCCATTTAATTTTGCCTTAACAACCAAATCATCATAATCTTTCTTAGCCGTCAAATAAGTTGCTTCTGAAGTCTTTAGGGCACTTTCTGCCTGAAGAAAACTAGTTTTCTTCAATAGATACTCATCTTCTGATATCAATTGTTTTTCAAAAAGTTGTTTAAATTTTTCATAATTTTTTTTCTTTATTTCAAAATCTGCCTTATTAGAAAGATAGGTTGCTTGAGCTTTTAAATAACTTGATTGAATCTCTTGATCCTCTAAGACTAATATGACTTGATTTTTCTTTACTTTATCACCATTTTTAAAATTTACCTGCTTTACTGTCCCACCGGTTTTAGTTACAACTTTAACTTCATTTAAAGGTTCTGTCACTCCACTTGATATATTTAATTTTGTTATCAACTCTGGTTTTATTTCAGATACTTTAATATTTTTTCCTAAGGCTTCCTTAGAACTTTGTTTTCCATTACCACTACCACATCCAAATAGGATCAATGATATTGATATTGCCATCAATTTTTTTATCACTTTTTTCCTCCACCTATTATTATTTTGTATATAAAACTATTTTATCATATTTAATATTTATTTGCACTCCTTATATTTAATTACTATTATACTATATCTTTATAAAATATCTCTACTTTTTATATTATTATGTCATAATAACAAACATATAATTAAGAGACAACCATACAAATCTTTTAATTAAATCATCTTCAAAGCTTTGTAATATAAGTTGATTTTAATATTTTTTGTGTAATCAACAAAGAAAAAGTATCCCTTAGATTTGATTTTAAGGGATACTTTTTTATTTTTATAATTTTTCTACTTTTATTTTTGGTAAAAACTCTTCAATAACATTTAAATCAATTTTTCCTGTTTCATCTATCATTGCGTTAGACATCCCGCAAGCCATTGCTAACTTTAAAGCCTCTTCGGGTGTTTTATTTCTATTTATAGCATATGCAAATCCAGCTATTGTTGAATCTCCACTTCCAACAGGATTTTTTACATCTATTTTAGGTATACTTACTTTATACACTTTTTCACTTTCATCAATAAAAATAGCCCCATCTTTTCCTAACGAAACCAATACATTCTTACATCCTTTATTTTTTAATTCTTTCGCACCTTCTATAACTTCTCTAAAAGTTATCAGTTCTCTCTCCAATAAACCTTCTAGTTCCTCTTTATTCGGTTTTACAAGATAAGGATTACCTTCAATGCCTTTTAACAAAAGTCTACCACTTGTATCAAGAATCACCTTTTTCTTTCCAGCTATTTCACATAAAACTTTATATATATCCTCTTGTACTCCTTCTGGAACACTACCACTAATACAAATTGTTTCAAATCTATCAAACCTATTTCTAAAAAATTCTAAAAACTCTTCAACAAAATTTTCAGATATTTTTTCTCCCATCTCTAATATCTCAGTTTGCGTACCATTTCCCAATATGGCTATACAACTTCTTGTTTCTACATCTGTTTTTATAAAACTATCTTTAATTCCTATATTCGCTATTTCATCACTTATCCAATCACCACTGTTCCCACCCAAAAAACCACTTGCCTCAACCTCTTCTCCAAGTGTCCTTAAAACTCTTGAAACATTCAGTCCCTTTCCACCAGCAGTTTTAGCTGGTTTTCCCCTAAAAACACCGTTTATATCGAAATTCCCTATTTCATATCTAACATCAATTGCAGGATTTAAAGTTATTGTCAATATCATAGTTATCCTCTATTATCGCTTTTACACATAATTATTTTATCCACAACAACCTTTTTCATAGCTTCTTTTGCTGGAATTAAATATTTTCTTGGATCACTTTCATTTGGATTCTTTAAAAAAAACTCTTTTAAACTTTCAGCAAATGGTATTTTTAACTCTGTTGCAATATTGACTTTGCAAATCCCATCTTCTATTGTTGTTCTAACAGAATCAAAGGGAACTCCAGATGCTCCATGTAAAACTAGTGGTATATCCACTAATTTTTTTATCTCTTTTAATCTTTCATAATCTAACTTTGGTTCATTTTTATATAATCCATGTGCAGTTCCTATAGCTACTGCCAATGAATTTATTCCTGTTCTTTCAACAAACTCTTTAGCTAGTTTAGGGTCAGTATATGCTGACTGTGATTCATCAACTATTAAGTCATCCTCTTGTCCTACCAGTTTCCCTAATTCAGCTTCTACACTTACATCATATCTATGAGCAAAATCTACAACCTCTTTTACTATTTTAACATTCTCTTCAAATGGATGATGAGAAGCATCTATCATAACCGACTTACATCCCAAAAGAATAGCTTCTTTTATACTATTTACATCCTCGTGGTGATCTAAATGGAAAGCAATTGGAATATCATACTTATTACTTGCTGTTTCTATCATCTTTATCAAGTATTCAAGACCTGCATATTTAACTGTACTCGGTGTTGCTGCTAATATAACTGGCGATCTTAACTCATTCGCCGTGTCTACTACCACTTGAATTGTCTCTAAATTATGGATATTAAAAGCTGGTACTGCATACCCTCCCTTTTGTGCATCTAATAACATTTGATTTGTTGAAACTAACATTGTGATTCCCCCTTCTTATAATCGTATATTATAACACCTTGTACAACCCTATTTACTTCTCCTGTTGGACATGGATTATCTGGATTTATTCCAAAACTTTTTGATTTATAAAATGCAAATAATTGTGCAAAATATATATAGCTAAACATATTGAATACATTCTCTATATTTTTTTCATCACTATTGAATGTGTAATAATAGTGCGAATTCCTTCTAGCTTCGTCTGAATTTTTCATATCCAAAGTCACTAAAACTTTTTTCTTATTTTCACTATACATCTCTTTTAATAGATCTAACTCATACTTTCTTGTATAATCATTATTTGAAAGTAAAGTTACAATCATTGTTGTATCATTTATAATTGATTTTGGACCATGTCTAAATCCAAGTGGTGAGTTGTAATGTAAACTCATACGTCCTGCTGTTAGTTCTAAGCATTTTAATGCAGCTTCTTCAGCCACCCCTTTTAAACATGAACTTCCTAAATATACAATTCTTGATATATCTAATTTTATCAATAAATCAATTAATTCTTTCATATCTGTATCTTTTATTTTTTCTATCTGACTTTTCATTATATGCTCTATTTTTTCTAAACACTCTAAATTAAATATTAGAAGACCCGCTAAAGACATACAAGTGAAACTACTTGTCATAGCAAATCCTTTATCATTAGATTCCTCTGGCATTAGTAAAACAAGAGAATTTTCATCACTTTTTTTATTCATTGCTAATTTTCCATTTTTATTACAAGTTATTAAAATATGACGAACATCATCTACAATCTCATCTGCCAATTTAACCGTAGCTACACTTTCAGGACTATTTCCTGAACGAGCACATGAGATTAATATAATTTTTTCATCTTTTTTTAAGTAATTTTCTGGATTGGAAACTATATCTGTTGTAGCTATTGAAAGAACATTTCCTCCTAGAGCTGGAGCTATACTATTTCCCACAAATTCTGAAGTTCCTGCACCTGTAAAAATCACCTTTCTATTTTTAAAATCATTTCTATCTAAAAATGACTTTATTTCATTTTTTCTCTCTTTTACTAAATTAATTGTTTCTAACCATAATCTTTTTTGTTGTTCAATCTCATTCAATGTATAAAAGTCTTTCATTTATCTATTCCCCTCCCATAGTTTTAACGCATAAAGTGCTGACCCATAAACAGGTGTATATCTAGGTTCAAGTACAACTACATCAACTTTATTATCCGTCAAATAATTTTCTAAATTATTAAAAATGTATTTTGAAGCTTTAAATACTCCGCCTACATAGGAAACTTTTATAGGTCTTTCTACAAAATCTATTTTTTCGGAAATAGCTTTTATCATAAGTCCAATCTCTATTGAGGCTTCCTTAAATATTTCCAAACTATATGGATCATTTTTTTCTGCAGCTTTATAAACTATCATTGATAACTGAGCTATTTTCCCTCTGTCAAGAGAATATTGATTATAGATCAAATCTATTAAATCAAAATCTTCTTTTAACTTCAGTTCCTCTCTCATAATTGTATACAAAAGCGTTTTTGGATACCTTCCATCCGCCTGTTTTGTAAATACCTCAATTCCTTTTTTGGCAATCCAATAAGCCGATCCCTCATCTCCACACGCGTGTCCCCAACCACTCGTTCTAGTTTCCTCTCCCAGTTCATTTATTCCGTATCCAATAGCTCCCGTTCCAGCTATAATATTTATTCCCGGATTGCAACCTAATGCTCCTGCCCATCCCGCTTTCATGTCATTTCCTAGTTGAAATTTTATCCCTCTCCAAACTTTTTTAGCAATATCTTCAATTGTTTTTTGATCCTCTTTTATTTCTCCATATCCTGGAATACCTGCAAATATATACCCAATATTCTCCCTATCTATATTCAACTTTTGTAAAACTTCATCCAATATAGATACTAACAGTTCTTCTAATCCTTTAAAACCAATCTGTAAATAGTGACCAGTTCCTTTTTGAAAACTCAAAACCTCATTCTTATTTTCATCTATTATTGAAACTCCTGTCTTTGTTCCACCACTGTCTATTCCTATAAAAAACTTCATTATGTACCACTCCTCAATATTTTTATACTGGTACATACCAGTTGTTTTGATTATAGTTAATTTTTTGAATTTTGTCAATTATTTTTATAAAAAAAGCCTTAGAAAAATTTCTAAGACTTTTTACTTCTATATTCCATCATTATTATCTAAATCATTATTTAACTCTTGTTTTTGAAAAGTTACTAGTGATTCTTTTCCATGATTTATTATGTCGTCAACCACATCTTCTAAGTTCCCTTCATCTCTGTACTCCAATGCCGCTAAGATTGTAGGAATATTTATTCCTCCCAAAACATATATACCATCTATATTTTGAGATAACGTCACAGCCGTAGAAAAAGGAGTTCCTCCTGCTAAATCTGTTAAAAAAATAACTCCTTCCTTGTGCCCCTGAGGAATACATTGAATAAATTTCTCCTCTAAATCTTTTGTTCCCATCCCGTTATTAAAATTTATATACTCTATATTTTCTTGTTTACCTATAATATATTCTAAAGTTCTTTCAATAGAGGTAGCAAATTCGCCATGACCACTCACTATAATTTTAAACATTTTCATCTCCCTACATTTTTAAAGTATTCCTGCTAAACTTCCCAATATTCCAATAGCTAATGTCCACATAATTAATGTTATTGGTGTCTTCTTTTTCTTCAATAGATAAAACATAAGAAGAGTGTATAACAGAGGTAAAATATTTGGCATTATTTTATCTAATACATCTGTTTGAATATTTACACTTGTGCTTCCCATATTTATAACATATGGTATATTCAATCTAACAAAAGCTGCTATTAGTCCTCCTACAACTGTTAATCCAAGTATTAAAGAGCCTTTCGTTACATATTCTGTATCTCCTTTCAATTTCTCAATAGCTTCCACTCCCATTTTATAAGAGTAGTACATCAAGAAAAATCTTAGGAAAATATGAACTGCATTAAATATCAACAAGAAAATAATAGGTCCTGCAATACTTCCTTCTAAAGACAATGAAACTCCTATACTAGCGGCAATAGGTAATAATGTAAACCAAAACAGTGCATCTCCTATTCCACCTAATGGTCCCATCAGAGCAATTTTAATTCCCCGTATAGCTTCTTGACTCTCTTTATTTTCTTCCATTGCCGTTACAATACCTTGAACAAAAGTTACTAAAAATGGATGTACGTTAAAAAACTCCATGTGTAACTTCATAGATCTAGATAGATCCTCTTTATTCTTATGAATTTTTTTCAAAGCTGGAATCATACTATATAACCATCCACACGCTTGCATTCTTTCATAGTTAAATGATGCTTGTAATAAAAATGATCTCCAGACCATAAGATTTAAATCTTTTCTTGTTATAACTTTTTCTGTACTGTTGTCAACATATCCATTGTTATTATATTCCATCGCTATAATCCTCCTCTGTAGAAGATACTAAAGATACTCTCTCCATTTTAGCTATACTTTTACTCTTTTGATAATCGTAAACGGCTATTATAAATCCAATTGCCGCAATAGCTATTACCTGTAAATTTAAATATGTTGCTAATATAAACCCTAATGCAAAGAATATTATGTATTCTTTTTTAAACATTATATTTAACAGAAGAGCGAAACCGATTGCTGGCATCATACCCCCAGCCACTCCAAATCCTTTAATTAACCACGGTGGTAAAAGAGCAACTATTCCCTGAGCTGCTTCTGCTCCCATTGATATAGGTAAAAATACCACTGTAAAATAGAAAACAAATAGAATCCCCATTCCTAAATAGTTTATTCCATCTATTCCTCTTATATCACATTTTTCTGCATATTTATCCGCTGTATGCATAAGTGGAGAAAAGAATGTAAATAATAGTGTTATACCTGCTTGTACAGCTACCGCAAATGGAATAGCAACACCCACAGCCACAGTTGGATCTTGCTTTGCCATAATTGCAAATGCTGATCCTATTATACCTCCTACAACCACGTTTGGTGGCTGAGCTCCACCAACTGGAACAGCCCCCATCCAAACTAATTCCAATGTTGCTCCTGCGATTAATCCCATTTTCATATCTCCCAGGATCAATCCCACTATCAATCCACTCACTAGTGGTCTGTGAATATGTGACAGTCCATCAAATAAGTCAATCCCAGCTAACCCCGCATAGAGAGCCACTAAAAAAGCTTTCAATAACATTTTACACCCCTCCTATTTTATCAATTCTAAAATATTTTCCTTCCCCTCTGTTGGAACTCTTTGAATTTCCAATTCAATACCTAACTCTGCCAGTTTTTTAAATGTTGCTATGTCATCTTCATCCACACAAACTGCTTTAGATATTTGCTTTTTCCCTTCTGACATATGCATATTTCCGATATTTACTTTTTTTATTGGCACTCCTCCCTCAACTAATTTCAAGACATCCTGAGGTGTTTCTGCTATTATTGCTATAAGCTGTCTCGGTGCAGCTTTATGAATAACATCTATAGTCTTTTGAATAGAAAAATATCTTGTTTGTGCTCCCTTTGGAGCAGCTAAATTCATTAGACTCTGTCTCGTTGGATTTTGTGCTACATCATCATTTGGAACTAGTAATAGATTAGCTCCTGAATGTTGTGCCCATGCAGTTGCAACTTGACCATGTATCAACCTATTATCAATTCTAACTAAAACAATATTTGGTTCCGGCATAAAAAACACCCCTCTTTAAATTTTTGTACGTACCACTTTTCTTAGTAGAGTATACCTCATTTTTCTCCATTGTCAATAACGGATTTTACTTTTATTCTTTTATTTTTTTATTTTTCTCACTAATTAGTACTTTATACAAAAAGAATTTTAAAACTATTTTTTTCAAGACAAAATCCAATAACTTTGATATAATTTGAAAAAATTCAACTTTATCGAGGAGGTATTAGAGTGATTGATAAATCTTCTACAACACCGCTGTATTTACAGTTAGTTAATATAATTCTAGAGCAAATTAAATCTGGTACATACAACGAAGGTGATAAAATTCCATCTGAAAGAGAATTATCAGAGACTTTCAATATTAGTAGGGCTACTGTTAGACAAGCTTTATCTGAGCTTGAAAAACAAAAAGATATCTATAAAATACATGGGAAAGGAAACTTTGTATCAAGCCATAAAATTAATCAAGATTTGAATGGATTTTATTCTTTTAGTGACGAAATGATTAAATTGGGAAAAATTCCTGGAAATAAAATTCTAAACTTAATTTTAAAAGAAGCTGGAAATATAGTCGCTACAAAATTAAATATACACCCCAATGAAAAAATTTTTATTTTAAATAGAGTTCGTTTAGCTGATAATGAAGCTCTCATGTATGAAACAACATATCTCCCACAATGGAGATTTAAAGAAATTTCCGAAAATGACATTGAAGCAAATGGCTTATATAATCTTATGAAAAATAAGTATAATGTTTCCATTTCATATGCTGAAGAATCTTTTTCTCCATGTATCCTCAATGAAAATGATAGTTTATTTTTAAATGCAGTTCCCGGAGATTGTGGTATGATTCTTGAAAGATATACTTTCGAAAAAAATAGTGTTATTGAATATACAAAATCGATTGTTAAAGGAAATAGTTTTAAATATAAAGT
>Trix_p1__coassemble_1405_pt1 | contig 19849 bp, 21 predicted proteins | sample Trix_p1__metabat2_low_PE_021 | metagenome-assembled genome bin Trix_p1 | reverse complement strand
ATTTTAAAAGAAAAGGAGAGTAATGGTGGGAAACTTGGGAGAAAATTTCAAAAAGATTAAAAAGGGAAAAAAAACATATGGAATAACACCTCATATTCCTGGTGGATTTGTGACACCAGACACATTGATAAAAATAGCAGAAGTTACTAAAAAGTATAAAGGAATTTTAAAAATTACGTCTGGACAAAGAATCTTAATAACAAATTTAAGAGAGGAGGATTTGTGCAGTATTTGGAATGATTTGAAAATGAAACCGGCTGTAAAAATTCAAAATTCTGTGAAAAATGTAGAGATTTGTCCTGCAAATTTTTGTAAAAGATCAAAATATCCTACAATTGCTTTAGGAATGAAAATTAGTAATAACTTTCATGGGATGGAATTGCCCTGCAGAACCAAAATAGCAGTTGTTGGATGTAGAAATGCTTGCACAAGTGCTTATTCTAAAGATGTTGCAGTTCTTGTAGATATGGATGGAAAATTTTTCATTACTGTTGGTGGAAGTGCAGGTTTTAATCCAAGGAGTGCAGATGTTTTAGTAAAAGAACTTTCTGAAAATGAGGCATATCTTTTAGTGAAAATTATATTGGACTATTATAATAAAAATGCTCAAATGGGAGAAAAGTTGGGTCATTTTATTGATAGAATAACTATAGATAAGTTTAGAAACGATATTATAAAAAATTTAAAGGAGGAAAAGAAATGATAACAAAGGATACCATAATTGCGGATATTGTTAAAGCAAATCCAATGGCAGTAGAGATTTTGATGGGATATGGAATGGGATGTGTTGGGTGTCCATCAGCACAGATGGAAACTTTAGAGCAGGCTTGTGAGGTTCATGGAATAAATATAGAGGAAGTTTTAGAAAAATTAAATAAAATAGAGAGGAGGTAAGAAATAAGTCTAGTTTTGGTAAAAGCGGTTATGAAGAAAAATTAATTTTAGGATAATAATTAGTAGTAAAAATTCCGGTTTTGGGATTTTTACTTGTGAATATTTTTCACTGAATTATAGAAAGTGCATAACTTAGGTCTTTATTTACAAAAGGACTTATTTTGAAAGTTAAATTGTAGAAAGTACTATATAAAGTACTATATAGAGAAGAGTTTATAAGATAAAATATTAGGATAATTAATAGAAAAAGAGTTGTGAAAAAATTTCATGACTCTTTTTTTTGAAAAAAATGTAAAAAAATATTCAATAAAAAAAGCTATATGGTGATAAAATGATTGAAGTTTGAACATAAAAGTGGTATACTTTAACGGTATATAAAAAATAAAGTTGGGAGTGTAGGGATATGAATGACTGTGTAATTCTGAAGGGAAAAAAGGATAGATTAGTTGTGCAATTAGATAGTAGCATTGATTTTAACTCTTTAAAAGATAAATTTTCTGAAAAGATTAAACAGGCTGAATCATTCATAGGTGATACAAAAATAGCTATTGAATTTACTAATAGAAAACTGACGGAAATAGAGGAAAATATTTTAATCGGAGTAATAAATAAAGAGACTAATATAAAAATAGCATTTATTTTTTCTGAAAAATCTACTTTTTCACAGTTGCCTGGAGGACAACTTCCATTTAAAAGTATAAAGGATGTAACAGATGAAGGGTGTACAAAATTTTATAAAGGAACTTTACGTTCTGGACATAATTTAGAGTATGATGGAAATGTAGTCGTGTTAGGGGATGTAAATCCGGGTGCAATAATTAAATCTAAGGGTAATGTAGTTGTGTTAGGGTATCTGAATGGAACTGTTTATGCGGGAGAAAAGGATGGCTCAGATGCATTTGTAGGAGCATTTTCGTTAAATCCTATTCAAATTAAAATAGGACAAGTTATAGCAAAAAATCCTAGTACAAATGTATTGGATATCAATAAAGTTAAGAAAACTTTAGATTTTGAAGTGGCTTATTTAAAAGATGGAAATATTTTTATTGAAAAATTCAATAAAGCAACTTTAGAGCATATGTTAAAAATATAAAGGGAAATAGGAGGAGCTATGGGAAGAGTTATAGTAATTACTTCAGGGAAAGGTGGAGTAGGAAAAACTACGAGTAGTGCTAATTTAGGAGCGGCACTGGCTATGCAAAATCAAAAAACACTATTGATTGATACAGATATAGGTTTAAGAAACTTAGATGTTGTTATGGGGCTTGAAAATAGAATAGTTTACGACCTAATTGATGTTATAGAAGGAGTGTGCAAACCCAAGCAGGCGATAATAAAAGATAAAAGAAATGATAATTTGCATCTATTACCAGCAGCTCAATCAAGAGATAAAAATGCTGTGAGTCCTGAGCAAATGAAAGAGTTAATTGAGACATTAAAAGCTGAATATGATTTTGTATTAGTTGATTGTCCGGCGGGGATAGAGCAAGGTTTTAAAAATGCTATTGCGGCAGCAGAGGAAGCTTACGTTGTAACAACGCCAGAAATTTCAGCAGTTAGAGACGCGGATCGTATTATTGGTTTATTAGAAGCGAGTGAGATTAGAAACCCGAAATTAATTGTCAATCGTTTGAGAGTTGAGATGGTTAAAGATGGAAATATGTTGAGTGTTGATGATGTAACAGATATTTTAGGAATTAAACCTATTGGAATAGTTCCAGATGACGAGAGTATAGTTATATCTACAAATAAAGGTGAACCATTGGTATACAAAGGGGAGTCTTTGGCAGCTAGAGCATATGTGAATATTGCTTCAAGGACACTTGGACAAAATGTTGAATTTTTAGATTTAGATCCTAAAATTGGGTTTTTTGATAAAATAAAGGAAATATTTAAGAAATAAGGGGAGGCGAAATATGGGATTTTTTAGTTTTTTAAGTAAAGAAAAATCTAGTTCAGTAGCTAAGGACCGTTTAAAGTTAGTACTGATACATGATAGAGCTATGCTTTCTCCCAAAATGCTTGAGACTTTAAAAGATGAAATAATTGCAGTGATATCTAAATATGTAGATATAGATAGAGATTCTTTGAATATTGAAGTTTCTCAAGAAGCAGAGTCGGGAAGAGAAACAGCATTAATAGCTAATATACCTATAAGAATAAAAAAATAGTACTGCGGTGCTATTTTTTTTTGATAGGATGAAAGATAAAATTAAAGAATATAGGGGGATTGAAATGAAAAAAGAAAATTTAAGTAAATTATTGTTACTTTTAGTTGCCATGATTTGGGGAAGTGGCTTTCCAGCGACAAAAATAATTTTGGATAGTGGTATAAAGCCATTTGAATTTTTGGGAATCAGGTTTTTTATAACAGCATTAGTTATGTTGTGTATTATGAGGATGAAGAAAATAAAAATAGAAAAAGCAGAAAGAAATTTAGGAATGCTTGCAGGGGTAATTTTATTTTTAGCATTTGCATTTCAAACTGTTGGATTAGTTTATACAACAGCATCTAAAAATGCTTTTATAACAGGGGCAAATGTGATATTTGTACCCTATATAGCATGGGTTATCACAAAAGAAAAACCTAAATTAATCTATATAATTTCTTCTATTATATGTTTTATAGGTATAGGATTTCTTTCCTTCGAAGAAAACTTAACAATTAATTTTGGGGATTTTTTAACGTTTATATGTGCTATATGTTTTGCTCTTCAAATTGTAGTTATAGGAAGTCGAATAAAAAATAAAAATCCCTTTACAATTAATGGATTTCAAATGTTTTCAGCAGGAATTATTGGAATTTTACTGAATATAATATGTGAAGGAGCAACAATCTTTAGTAGAACATATGATTTAAAACAGATTTTAGCATTGGTATACATAATACTTTTTAATACTTTTGTCTGTTATTCAATTCAAACATATGCTCAAAAAGAGATTAATCCTAGTCAAGTTTCTTTAATTTTAACAACAGAGATAATATTTGGAGCAGTATTCTCTGTTTTACTTTTAGGAGACAAGATGACTTTTCAAGTTATAATAGGTGGATTACTAATTTTTGCATCTATACTGTTAACAGAAGTCAAAAAACGATAAAAGTTAATTAGGAGGAAAACATGAGCCATATTGTAGGTAAGTCAGCGTATAAAAGTTTGGAGGAAAGATTGAATAGATTTCCTCAAGGTGCGCCCCCATCAAAGACGTTATATAATATATTATCGATATTATTTACAGAAAAAGAAGCAGCGTTAGTTGCACAACTTCCAATAAAACCTTTTACAGTCAAAAAAGCAGCAACAATTTGGAAAATGTCAGAAAAAGAAGCTAAAAATATTTTGGATATATTGGCATCAAGAGCAATTTTAATAGATATAGCACAAAAGGGTGTTCAAACTTATATTTTGCCCCCACCTATGGCAGGGTTTATAGAGTTTTCTATGATGAGAACTAGAGAGGATATTGATCAAAAACTTTTAGGGGAACTTCTATATCAGTATATGAATGTTGAGGAAGATTTTATAAAAGATCTTTTTTATAGCGCTGAAACAAAATTAGGAAGAGTTTTTGTAAATGAAGATGCTTTAGAAAAAACTAGGATAGCAGAGAATAGTATCTCAGCAAATACTTTAGATAGTTTGGTTCAGGTTTTGGACTATGAAAGAGCATCATATATTATAGAAACATCAGAGCATATGGGAATTAGTATGTGTTATTGTAGGCATAAAATGCAACACGTAGGAAAAGCTTGTGATGCTCCAATGGATATCTGTATGACTTTTGGCAATGTGGCAAATTCACTTATAAATAATGGATATGCTAGAAGAGTTGATAAAATAGAGGGAAGAGATTTACTTCAGCTAGCATATGATAATAATTTAGTTCAATGTGGGGAGAATGTCAGAGAGGGCGTGACATTTATTTGTAACTGCTGTGGATGTTGTTGTGAAGCATTGGTAGCAGCTAGAAAATTCGGAATGTTACATCCAGTAGAGACAACAAATTTTCTTCCTAAAATAGATCAAAATACATGTGTAAACTGTGGAAAATGTTTTAAAATTTGTCCGGTAAATGCTATAAAAAAAGTAGAAGATAAATATGAAGTTCAAGAGGAATTGTGTTTAGGATGTGGGGTATGTGCAAGAGGATGCTTTAAAAATAGTATATTATTAATGCCTCGTGAAAAAAAGATACTGACTCCAGTAAATTCTGTGCATAGATCAGTTTTAATGGCTATAGAGAAAGGGACACTTCAAGAGCTGATATTTGATAATAAAGCCTTATTTAGCCATAGAGCTATGGCTGCTATACTAGGTGTTATTTTGAAACTATCTCCTGTACATAAGATTATGGCAAGTAAACAGATGAAATCAATCTATTTAGAAAAATTGTTAAAAAATTAATTAAAAATATTGCTAAAAAAAATATAACGTGTTAGAATTTTCTTTGAATATTTATTCAAAAAATTTTAAAGGGGTCATAATGGAAGCAAACAGGTGTAAATTAGCAATTTTTTTAGCGAGTTTAATGCTAATGAGTTGTAGTGAAAAAGAAAAATCTATTATAGGGAAAGGGAATGGCTTTTCTGGAGAGATTAAAGTGAATATAGTAACAAAAGGGGATAGAATTGATAATCTTGAATTGGTTTCAGATAATGAAACATCTCATATAATATCAAGATCATTTCCAATCTTAAAAGAGAGAATTTTAAAAGCTCAGTCGCCAATAGTTGATAGTGTATCGGGAGCGACTTACACTTCCTTGGGAGTTAAAAGAGCAGTGGCAGCAGCTTTAAAAGAGGGAGGAAAAGACTTCGGCAGAATAACTATGAAAACTGCGGGACCGGAGCAACCAGTAGCATTTTTAGAGCCAGTATCTACAGATTTAGTTATAGTGGGTGGGGGACCAGCAGGTCTTGCAGCGGCTATATCTGCAAAGGAAGCTGGTCTAAATAATATAATATTGATTGAAAAATTAGATATATTAAGTGGTAATGGAAAATATGATATGAATTTTTATGATTTAATTAATTCGGAAGCACAGAAAAATGCTGGAGTAGAGGATTCGGTTGAGAAATTAATTGCAGATAATAGTAATTGGATGGATACCCCAGAAAGAACTAGAGCTCAAGCGGAAGGAGCTTCAAAATTGGATTCTTGGTTAAGAGGAATGGGAGTAAAATTAAATCATTATTATGGTAAAAGAGGGCATATGGCTGAAAAGGATGCTTATGCTGGGGAAGAAGTTCAAGATGGGATGGAAGCTAAAGTCAAGAGTTTGGGAATAGATATAAGGACAGGAAGTAAAGGAACAGATTTAATAGTGGAAAATGGAGCTGTTAAAGGAGTAAAAGTTCAAAGTGGGAATAATTTCTATGATATAAATGCAAAAGCTGTTATTATAGCTACAGGAGGATTTTCTGCAAACAAAGAACTATTGACCAAATATTCTCCTGGAACTGAGAAGTTTCAGACATCAAACCAACTTGGCGCAACCGGTGATTTTATTCCTGTATTTGAAGAAAATAATATACAGTTAGCTAATTTGGATGAATTGAATTTATTTCCATTTGTAGTTAGAAATACTAGAGATTTAACTGGTGGTGGAGATGGATTTATGCTTGTAAATGCAAATGGTGAAAGATTTTTAAATGAAAATATCTCAAAAGATGATAGATTTAAAGCTGCTCAGACAATATTGGCACAGCCGGAAGGAAAGGCATTTTATATATATGACCAAGCTTTATATGAGACAAGTTATCGTTTACAAAAACACACTGCAAAAGGATATCATGTAAAAGCTGATACTTTAGAAGAATTAGCACAGAAATTAAGTATACCTGCAGATAAGTTATTAGCTACGAGAGAGCTTTTTAATAAGGCTATACGTGGAGAAGAAGAGGATCCTTTTAGAGCTAGACCGTTTAAGAGAGAGTTTAGAACAGAGGGACCATTTTATGGAGTTCAAGTAGAATCAGCTGTGCATATGACTAGAGGTGGAGTGGTTGCAAATGAAAAAACTGAAGTTTTAGATGTAGAAGGAAATGTAGTTCCCGGAATATATGCTGCTGGTGAAGTTACGAACAGTAGTGCTGCATACAGTGCCGCGATTATTTTTGGACGTATTGCAGGAGAAAATGCTACTAAATTTATAAATAAATAAAAAGACCTATAATCTATAAATATGTAAAAATTAAAAACCTGAGATTTTTTCTCAGGTTTTTAATACAGCAATATATCATAAAGACATAGTTAAAATTTCTAAAACATCTTTATAACCTAATTTTTTCATTGTTCCAATAGGGCCAAATTTTGTAACACTAGCTGCCATATCTTCAAATTTAGAGCTATCAATTCCAATCTCTGTCAAAGAGGAAGGAATATCCAAAGAATCAAAAAATTCTCTAGTTTTTATAATCCCCTCTTTAGCAACTTCAAAATCATTTTCCCCAAAAATATTCCAAACATTATTTGCATACTCTACATATCTATGTACATTTTCTTTATCTAGAACATATTCCATCCAATAAGGTGTTAAAATACCAAGACCAACTCCATGAGTGATATCATACTTAGCACTCAGCTCATGTTCTATCTGATGAGTTGCCCAATCTGTAGATTCTTTTCCAGCAGATGTCAGTCCATTTAGTGCCAATGAACTCGCCCACATGATATTAGCTCTTGCTTCATAGTCTGTAGGTTTTTCATAAGCGATTGGTGCGTAGTGAATGACCGTTTTTAAAAGTCCCTCCATTATACGAGCTTGTAAATAACCTTTTTTATCTGGAGAAAAATATTGTTCAAAAAGATGACTCATTATGTCTACAGCACCAGCTGCAGTTTGATACTTATTAACAGAATAGGTATATGTTGGATCAAGAATAGAAAATACAGGTCTTAAAATATAACTACTGAATCCTAATTTTAAATTTTCTTTCATGTTAGATAAAACACTATTCCCATTCATTTCACTTCCAGTTGCAGAAAGAGTTAAAATAGAAGCTACCGGTAAGGCTTCAGTCAATAGTTCTAGGTTTTTATCAACACAAAGATCTTTCCAAATATCCCCATGGTATTTAGCTTGTGCAGCTATACCTTTTGCACAATCAATAGTACTACCACCACCAACAGCTAAAACTAGTTCTAAATTATGTTTTCTGCAAAGATTGGCACCCTCTCGAACCGTTTCAATTCTAGGATTGGGATCAACACCAGAAAGTTCGACAATTTCAATATTCTCTTCAGTTAAAAATTTTATAACTTCATCATATAATCCATTTTTTTTGATACTATTTTTACCATAAAGTAGCAAAACTCTGTCGGCGTGTTTTTTTACTTCTTTTCCTACATTCGATACTTGTCCCTGTCCAAATAGAATCCTTGTTGGAATATCATAAACAAAATTTTTCATAAAAAAATCCTCCTATAAAATTTTAATAAAATTCTTATCTTTTGTTATGGTGCCTTTATTAATATAAAACTTGATTATTCGAGTTAGATTTCTGTAGCTCATATTAAGTCTACTTGAAAGTTCATCCAAGGATTTGAAGGTTATTTCACCACCATTGTCCTCTAAATATTTTATAAAAATATCTTTCGCTTTTAGAGTGCTTTTATAAAAGATTGCTCTATTTGTGTTTAAAAGTTTTTTATTTCCTTTAATTGCCAAAAACTTCCAGAAGTTGATATTGGTTTCAAGATAATCTTTTGCAAGTTGAAAAGGTAAGAGTATAACGACTACATCACTTTTTGCTACCACATCAAATAAAACTTCCTCTTTGTTAATATATTCAATATCTCCAAAAATTTCTAAAGGACTGAGTATATTTAAACATATTTGGTTACCGTTATCAAGAATACAAGAAACTTCAACAGTTCCTTTTACTATAAAATATATACTATTAGTGCCTTTATGAGCCTCTAGAATATACTCTCCTTTTTTATAATGTTTTATTAGTAATTTTTCATGAACTTCCTTTATTAAAATATCGTCTAAGTTGTAGAATCTTATATATTGTTCTATTTTTTTCATAAATTCTCCTTAATGAGCCAAGTGTCCTATCTATTATATAAGAATTTATATATCATAAAAATAGAAAAAATGCTAGAAAAATATATAAAATATGAAAATAAAACGAGGTGGAGTATGAGAGCGGTAGATATTATTCAAAAAAAAAGAGACAATATTGAATTGACAGCTGAGGAAATGAGCTTCTTATTGGGAGAGTATTTACAAAATCGAGTTCCTGATTACCAAATGTCTTCATTTTTGATGGCAGTTTATTTTAATGGAATGACGAAAGATGAGTTAAAAGTATTTACAGAGCTTATGATGAACAGTGGGGAAGTTATAAAGTTTGGTGGAATAGAAAAATTTTTAATCGATAAACATTCAACAGGTGGAGTAGGAGATAAAACTACTATCGCTTTAGCAGGGTTATTTGCAGCTTTTGACATAGGGACAGCAAAGCTTTCTGGAAGAGGTCTTGGACATACTGGAGGAACAATAGATAAATTTGAAGCTATTCCCGGATTTGTGTTTCCAGAGACAAGAAATGAATTGGTAAAAATGGTAAATAAAGTTGGAACGGGTATTATGGGATATTCAGATACAATTGTTCCTTTAGATAAAAAATTATATTCACTTAGAGATGTGACTGCAACAGTATCAAGTATACCTTTAATTGCTAGTTCCATTATGAGTAAAAAATTGGCTGTCTATGCTGACGGAATTATTTTAGATGTTAAAGTTGGTTCTGGAGCATTTATGAAAAATTTAAAAACAGCTGAAGAGTTAGCAAGGACCATGATAGATATTGGAAATTCTTTTAATAGAAAAGTTGTAACATTATTGACAGATATGGATCAACCACTTGGATTTGCTGTTGGAAATGCCAATGAAATAATCGAAGCGATTGAAACTTTAAAAGGAAGAGGTCCAAAAGATTTCACAGAACTTGTAGAAACAATAGTAGCAACCGCTCTTCAAATTAAAGGGGATGTAAATTCTTTAGAAGAAGGAAAAGAAAAGGTGGCAGAAGTTATAAAAAATGGGACCGCAATCCAACATTTAAAAGATTTCATAGAGGCTGCAGGTGGAAATCCAAAGTTAGTTGATGATTATGCACTACTTCCAAAGTTTAAATCAGAATATGAATTTAAAGCTAAAAAATCTGGATGGATTTCAAAAATTGAGGCTGAAGAGATTGGAAAGGCAGCAATGGTTTTAGGAGCTGGAAGAGCGACTAAAGATGATGTAATTGATCACTCTGTTGGAGTTCTATTAACTAAAAAAGTTGGAGACTATGTTGAAACAGGAGAAGTTTTAGCTTTTGTTCAACACAACGATAAAAATTTAGAGTCATCTGTTAAATTTTTAGAAGGTGCTTATACAATAGTGAATAATAAAGTAGAAAAAAATAAAGTAATTCTAGAAATTTTATCCAATATTGGGTTATAATAAATATAAAAAATATTTTAGGAGGAAGAATGAATTTAAGTAGATATATTGATCACACTGTATTAAAGGCTACAACAGAACCAAAAGATATCATAAAATTATGTGCTGAAGCTAAAGAACATAAGTTTTTTTCGGTTTGTGTGAATGGGTGCTACGTTGAATTAGCAGCTAAGGAGTTAAAAGGAACGGATGTCAAAGTTTGTGCTGTAATTGGTTTTCCTTTGGGAGCTATGTCAACAAAGGCAAAAATTTTTGAGGCAAAAACTTGTATAGAAGACGGGGCATCTGAAATTGATATGGTTATAAACGTAGGTATGTTAAAAGCTGGTGAGACAGAATATGTTAAAAATGAAATAGCAGCTATTAAAGAGGCAATAGGAAAGAATGTGCTGAAAGTTATAATAGAAAATTGTTATTTAACAGATGATGAGAAAAAAATAGCTACTCAATTATGTTTAGACGCAGGAGCTGACTTTGTAAAAACATCTACAGGATTTGGAACTGGTGGAGCTACTTTTGAAGATATAATGTTAATGAAAGGGATTGTTGGAGATAAAGCCGAATTAAAAGCTGCAGGTGGAGTAAGAGATTTAGCTACTGCTGAGAAATATATATCTTTAGGTGTAACAAGATTAGGAACAAGTTCAGGTGTTGAATTAGTGACAACTGGAACTGCTGATCCAAATAAATATTAATTATGAATCAAGATTACTTAAGTAATTCTCTTACGAGAGAGTGCTTAGATAATTTATTAAGAGTTTCTCAATGCCAAGAGTTTAAGCAAGGAGAAACTCTTTTTTTAGAGCACTCATTTTGTGAGAATATATATTTTATTATTAATGGAAACGTTACACTATATAAAGATAATTCAGACGGGAAAAGAAAAATAATTTATTTATTGGGAAAGGATTCATTTTTGAATGATACTATGATATATGATGAATCACAAAAAACAAGTGTCAGTTGTGATGCCTTTTCTGATGTAAAAGTGATGATTGTTCCTATAAAAGAATTTAAAAAATTAATTTTTAAATACCCAGATTTAGCAATTTTGATAATAAAGTCTCTTTCAAAAAAAACAAAACGTTTATATAGACAATTAAAAAATACGACAACAATATCTATGGATAAAAGAATTGCTGCAAAATTGTGGAAATTAGCAAAAGATTTTGGTTATGAATACAAAGAGTTTCATGGGTTCACAGTGAAAGTAAATAACACATATCTTGCAGATATGTTGGGAACTAATAGAGAGACAGTTTCAAGAGGTATAAAAAAACTTAAAGAGTTAGGACTTGTAAAAGTTGAGAACGGTCAGATTTTTATTTTAAAAAGGGAGATTAGAGAATTTTATAGACGTTAAAATAAAAAATAGGAATACTCCTGTATTTATGGTATAATTATGAGTAAAATTAAAAAATTAGGAGGAACAAATGACAAATAATGATGTTCTAAGAAGAGTTAGATATGCTTTAAGAATAAACGATAAAGCTATGTTAGAAGTTTTCAAATTAGGAGGAATTAGTATCTCTTTAGAAGAGTTATCGGCTCTTTTAAGTAAACCTGAAGATGAAAACTTTAAAACTTGTAATAACAAAACTTTAGATGCATTTTTAAGTGGACTTATAACATATAAGAGAGGACCACAAAAAAATGCTCCTGAGAGAGTAGAGGAAATACCAAATAACAAAAATATAAATAATTATATTTTAAGAAAATTAAAAATTGCTTTAGCTTTTAGAAGTGAAGATATGATAGACGCATTTAAAACAGGTGGAATCAATATGTCTGAATCAGAGTTAAGTGCAATATTTAGAAGACCAGACCATAAAAATTATAGAGAAGCTGGAGATAAATATGTCAGAGTATTTATTAAAGGAATAACTGAACTTTTCAGAGGTGAAAAATAATTAGGATTATAAATTGACCTTAAAAAAGTTTATTTTTTGTCAATTATAAAAATGTGTGACTAGAATCACACATTTTTTTCTATATAAAGTAGTAGTATAAGATGTTAATATAAAAATAGTAGTATAAGAGGTGAAGAGATGAAAAAATTATTGACAAATGATGAGTTTAATATAACACTATTAAATTTATCAAAAGAGTATGATATTTATGCTCCAGTTACACGTTCTTTTAAGGGAATGTTCTCGGATACTGATTTGGTAAAGTATGAGAAGATAACCAAATTGGAAGAAATCAATCTAAAAGATAAAAGCTACTACTCAGCCAAAGAGATTTTATTACCTATAAGACAAACGATATTCTACTTTAATGAAAATGAATTTAAAAAACCTGAGGGAATGACAAAGAAAGCCTTAATTCTATTAAGAAGCTGTGATTTTCATGCCATTGAAAGAGTTGATAATATATACTTAAATAATAAATTTGCTGATGAATACTACGCTGATGCAAAGAAGATGGTTAAGTTTGCAGTTATTGGCTGTTCAGGAAAAGGTTGGGAAAGTTGTTTTTGTGCCTCAATGGGAACTAATACAGCAGAAGGTTATAATTTAGGTTTAACATTTAAAGAGGGAAAGATTTACGCCCACGTGAAAGATGATGAATTAAAAGAACATTTTAATAATGGAATAGACGAGGAGTTTCAGATGGAGTTTGTAACAGAAAATATTGAGAAAGTTACAATTCCTGAAAATATTGAACTTGAAAATATTATAGATGATGAGATGTGGAGAGATTATGATAGATGTATTAAGTGTGGTAGATGTAATTTTGTTTGCCCAACTTGTACTTGCTTTACTACTCAAGATATTTTTAATAGAGATAATTCTAAAACAGGAGAAAGAAGAAGAGTTTGGGCGTCTTGTCATGTAGATGGATTTACAACTATGGCTGGTGGACATGAGTTTAGGCAAAAATCTGGAGATAGAATGAGATTTAAAGTTATGCATAAAATTTCTGACTATAAAAAAAGATTTGGAACTCATATGTGCATTGGGTGCGGAAGATGTGATGATGCGTGTCCAGAATATATCTCTTATATAAATTGTATAAATAAACTATCGAAAAAGTTGGGTGATAATAATGAATAATATATATATGCCTGAAAGAGGAGAGATTTTATCAATAGTTCAAGAGAGTCCAATCGAGTGGTTATTTAAAGTAAAAACAACTATAAAACCTGCTGCGGGACAATTTATACAACTATCTATTCCCATGGTAGGAGAGGCACCAATCTCTGTTGCTAATTACAACCATGATGAAGAATGGATTGAATTTTTAATAAGAAAAGTGGGAAAAGTTACAGATGCAATATTTAATCTTCAACCGGGAGATTCAATATTTTTAAGAGGGGCCTATGGAAATTGTTTTCCTTTGGATATGTATTCAGGAAAAAGAGTGATTGTAGTTGCCGGTGGGAGTGGAACAGCTCCAGTAAGACCATTAATAAAACATTTTATAGATGATAAAAGTACAGATATTGAGCTAATTTTTGGATTTAAAGATCAAGAATCTATATTGTTTAAAAAAGAGATAGATGAATGGAGAAAAAAGGCTCCCATGATTTTAACTGTGGATAAAGGCTGTGGAATTGATGGAGAATGTGTAGGATTAGTCACAGAATATATTCCACATTTGAAGATGTATGAAAATTTTGATAATTTAGAAATTGTTATAGTAGGACCTCCTATGATGATGAAATACTCTGCATTAGAGTTTTTAAAATTAGGAATTCCAGAGGATAAAATTTGGGTTTCTTTTGAAAGAAATATGTCATGCGCTGTGGGAAAATGTGGACATTGCAAAATTGATGAAACATATGTTTGTTTAGAAGGACCTATATTTAATTATGTAAAAGCTAAAACGCTTTTAGATTAGGAGGAGACTATGGCTTTAGAGTTAAATAGAAAAAGTTTTACAAAAAATGCATATAGAATAACAAAAGATAGAAAAAAAACAGCTTTAAGAGTTAGAATTCCAGGGGGAGAGATAACGGCAGAACTACTTTTAAAGGTTTCTGAAATAGCTTCAAAATATGGAAATGGAAAAGTTCATATAACAACTCGTCAAGGATTTGAAATTAAAGGAATCGATATCACAAAAATTGATGAAGTAAATAAAAATATTCAACTTCTAATTGATGGGCTGGGTATTAACCAACCAAATGGAAAAGGTAATGGTTATCCGGCAGCGGGAACAAGAAATATAACTGCTTGTATAGGGAATAGTGTTTGTCCAAAAGCACAATATAACACAACAGAGTTTGCAAAAAAAATAGAAAAAGAAGTTTTTCCTAGTGATTTTCATTTTAAAATAGCTTTAACAGGTTGTCCAAATGATTGTATAAAAGCTCGAATGCATGATTTTGGTATAATTGGAATGACTATGCCCCTATATGAAAAAGAGAGATGTGTTTCATGTGGGGCATGTGTAAAAAAATGTAAAGGCTTATCGACAGGAGCTTTAAGAGCTGAAAACTATACTGTTATAAGAGAACACAGTAAATGTATAGGATGTGGAGAATGTGTTTTAAACTGTCCTACTTCATCTTGGGTAAGAGATGAAAAGAAATATTATAGACTTGCTATTATGGGAAGAACTGGAAAGAAAAATCCAAGATTAGGTGAGGATTGGATTTTATGGGCTGATGAGGAGAGCATAACAAAAATTATAAAAAATACATATAGGTATGTAGACACATATATCAATAGAGCACTTCCAAAAGAGCATATAGGATATATTGTTGACAGAACAGGCTTCAATGAGTTTAAAAAATTTGCACTAGAAGGTGTTGATTTAGAGGATATAGCAATTGAAAGAAATATGGTCAACTGGAATGGAATTATATATTCCGGTGCCGAAAATGATATAGGTAAATAGATATGATTTGGATTTTGCAAAGGCTGATTATAGTGTTATTTTTTATGTTAGTAGCTGCTTATCTTTTTTATAGAATATATGGGAGTCAATGGTTTTTTTTATTAATACCAATTCTTGGGTTTTTACCATTTGTTCTTTTTTATTTTTATCGAAATAAAAGAAGTTTATCCCTAGAAGTTTTCTTAGGCCATTATCTATTCTATCTTAACTATATAATATTAGGAGCTTTAATGATTTTATCAATAGCTTTTATCTTGAAAATATTCTCAATTGATATTTTAAAAGAGATTAGTTACAGAAAGACGGTTTTCCATATTTTTATAGTTTTTAGTCTGGGGATACTATCTATTTGGGGATATAGGAATTTTAAAAATATTGATGTAGAAAACTATCGAATATTAAGTGATTTAACTCAAAGAAAAAGTGCTTTAAAATTTGCTTTTATAAGTGATGTCCATTTAAATGAAAAGTTTGATGGCAGTAAGTTAAAAGAAGCCTTTGAAAAAATGAAGAATCAAGATGTTGAATTAGTTCTTATAGGGGGAGATTTTTTAGATAACTCTTATAAAAGCGTGACGGATGATATAAAAAGTATAATTGATGAGACAAAGTTTAAACATGGAATATATTTAGTCTTAGGAAATCATGAGTATTATGGTGGAATAGATGAAAATATTAAATATATTAAGAGTCTTGGAATAAATATTTTGAGAGACGAAGCTGTTAAAATTGAGGGGATAACTATTATTGGACGAGATGATAGATACAATAAAAAAAGAAAAACTTTAGAGGAGCTTTTAAAAAATATTGATAAAAGTAGTTCTGTTATAGTTGTTGATCACAATCCTCAATCTTTAAAGGAGTTGGGAAATGAAAAAGTAGATTTGTATTTATCAGGTCATACACACAAAGGACAGTTGTTTCCTTTTAATTTGATAGTTGATTATATGTATGAGAATTCTGGTGGATATAAGAAAATAGGGAATACACACACATATGTAAGTTCAGGTTTAGGCACGTGGTTGATTCCATATAGAATCGGAAGCAGTAGTCAAATAATGATTTTTGATTGAAATATAAAAAAAGAGATAACTACATTACTAAGTTATCTCTTTTTGATATACATTACATTAAAAGAAAACATTGCAATGTCTTAAATCGATATTCCATAGAAGTTTAATATTTCTTTTCGTACACTGGCAACCATGAATAGCGTCGAATATAGACTCTAAATTATAATGTCTAATTATATAAGATTCAACACAGACATCTAAAGTCGTTTTTTGGTCCCTTAAATTACAAGGATATACTACAACAATCTCCTCTTTAAGTTTATCAAGTTTTTTTAAAGTATCTAAGGTAATATCATTGATATTCTCAAATCTATGTAAAACATTATTCTCTCTATCTAGAATAAGTCCTTCTCCAATGTGGAATAGATTTTCCTTAACAATATTTCTGTAAGAGTTAGTTAATTTTTCATAAGCTATAATCATGGTATCAACCCCTTCTATTATCTTAATTACCATATGTATTACCTTATAGATACTATAAAGTCAAATACTTTCCTTTAATTTGAATCATCAGTCTAATGAATAGTTCCTAAAGAATAATCATGTATTGGGATTGGATATAGTTCAAATCCTTGAATTTTTTTATTAACTGCACCATTTAGATCTCTATAAAACAACATCACTTCACTGCTATTATCTACAATAATTTCTTGAATTTTCTGGTATATATATTCTCTTTTATTTTCATCTAAAGTACTTCTAGCTTCTTCTAAAAGATTGTCCACTTGTTTATTATAAAAAAATGTTCGATTCCCTGGAGGACCGAAAGCATTTGAATGGTGAGTTGGATAAAGAGCATAGTCAGAATCACCAGTGACACTTCCCCAAGAACCTATAAACATATCAAACTCTCCAGAATTGGTTTTGACCCAATAGATACTGGGCTCTAAAACTGCTATTTGAATATCAACTCCAACTTCTTTCAAATATCCAGCAATAATTTCTGCAGTTTGAATATCAATACTATTGCTCATTGTAGCTAAAGTAAGAGTTTTATTTTTCAAAGGGATTAAAAGTTTTGAAGCTTCACTTTTATCATAACCTATATTTTTTAAACTTGAATTATATCCTTTTATACCTTTTGCCACAGGAGAGTTTGCAATTTCTCCCTCTCCATTTAAAACAACTTCTAAGATAGCCTCTTTATCAATTGCCAAACTTATACCTTTTCTTATACTTATATCTTTAAAAATATCTTTTTTTAGATTTAACCCCATATAAGTATAAGAATATGAAGGAGTTGATATAAATCTTAAATTTGGATTAGCATTGATAATTTTTTTATCTTGAGGCGGTAAAGATAGAGCTATATCAGCTTCACCTGTTTCTAGAGCTATGGTTCTATTTGTGGCTAGAGGGATTATTTTTATATTTATTTTTTCATATGCAGGCTTAGTACCAAAATAATTTTCAAATCTTTTCAATACTACTTTTTCACCGGGAATCCAATTTTCTAGAGTATACTTTCCAGTTCCCATTGGATGCTCTACTAAAATTTGTGGATTTTCTTCGAGATAGTTTTTACTCACAATACTCAGAGCTGGGTGAGTAAGTTGTTCTATAACTGCAGAAAATGGTTTTTCTAAAATCATTTGAAAATTATATGAATCTTTTATAATAATCTCTTTAATAGGTGGCAATAGCCCAGCGATTCTTGGAGAATTCTTCATTCTTTCAAAAGAAAATTTGACATCTTCAGAAGTTAAATTTTTTCCATTTTGAAAAAAAATATTATCTTTCAAAGTAAAATCAATAGTTTTGTTGTCTATAAACTTATAGCTTTTAGCTAATCCTAATATTGTTTCCATATCAGAATTTTTTTCCAAAAGTCTTGAATATAAAAGGCGATTTATTCTCAAAGAAAAACCATCATTTCCAAAGTGAGGGTCAAATGTTCTAGGATCTCCCTCCTGTGCTATATTAATTGTTACTGAGAGTACAGCAGTGCTAAGCACAAATATATAAAATAAAAATAAATGAATCCTTTTCATAAAATCCTCCCTACAAAATGATGTTTACAATATTATCGACAGTGGTTTCTAAAAATTCTTGAGCCACTTTTTTAAACTTTTGGGTATCACCACTAACAAAAAATTTTATCTCTCTTTTTTCAATATATTTCCTTTCTCCTATAATTAATTTTAGAGATTTTGCAGTTTCTTTAGCAGGATCTATAATCTTCTTTGTAAAATATCTTTTTATATATTTTTTTATCAATGGATAATGAGTACAACCTAAGATGAGGGTATCTATATTTTTAGGTAAGTTATCCAGATATGTTTTTATTAGTTGACAACTTTCCTCATTATCAATCCACCCTTTTTCTATCAGCTCTACAAAAAGTGGACATTTGACTTGATATATTTTTAAAGTTTTATCAATTTGATTAAACTCTTTTAAATACACATTCATTTTAATTGTAGCAGGAGTAGCGATAACTCCTATTCTTTTATTTTTAGTTTCTCTTATCCCCTCTTTAACGCCGTTTTCTACTACTCCTATAACAGGAACCCTGTACCGTTCTCTCATTATAGTCATAGCAGCGCCAGTAGCAGTATTACAGGCTATAACAAGGACATCCACTTTTTTTTCATAAACTAAAAAATCTGAAACTTTTAAACAGAGTGCTCGAATCTCTTCAATCTCTCTATCTCCATAAGGAGCGTATAAACTATCTCCAAAATAGATGATATTATCATAGGGGAACTCTTTTAGAATCTCTTTTAGCACTGAAATTCCCCCTACTCCAGAATCAAATACTCCAATTGTTCTCATTGAAACCTCACATTCATTTCTATATTAATTTTATTATACTACCTGATTCCCCGGGAATTGCAGGAGTGACTTCTAATCTTCTAGGAATTCTTATTTTAAGGTCTTCAACATGACTTATAATTCCTATTTTCATTTTTTCTTTCCATCTAATTTCCTCTAAAATTTCAATAACTCTATCTAGAAGCGTGGCATCTAAAGTTCCAAATCCTTCGTCTAAGAAGAAAAACTCAAGTTGTATTTTCCCCTTTAATTGTAATTGGCTAGATAGAGCTAACGCTAGTACTAGAGAAACAATAAAAGTTTCTCCCCCTGAAAGTGTTGAACATTCTCGAGTAAAATTGCTATTAAAGGCGTCAACAATATTAAAATCACAATTGTTATCCACCGTTAAAATGTATCTTCCTCTTGTAATCTTTTGTAATCTTTTAGAAGCTTCATAAGCTATATAGTCCAATTTTTTTCTAGCTAGAAATTTTACAAATTTTCTTCCTTCAAATTTTTTTTGAAGGGTTATAATATCATCTTGTTTTAAAATTAATTTATTTATTTTCTCCAAAATCTCTCTAGATTCTTTGGCTAACTGTTCAAGTCGTGCCAAATCCCTTTTATTTTCAGTAATTTCTTTAAAAAGGTTTTGCTCTTGTATCGCTAGAGCTTCTAAATTTGCTTCTAATTCTTTCCAATTATCTTTATCAAAAACTCTATTATCAATAGATTTTGTTACCTCGTCTTTCAAGTTTTGATATTTTGTATTTTCTTTTTCATATGTAGATATTTTATTTTTTAATAATATATCTTTATTT
>Trix_p1__coassemble_1398_pt1 | contig 20032 bp, 19 predicted proteins | sample Trix_p1__metabat2_low_PE_021 | metagenome-assembled genome bin Trix_p1 | reverse complement strand
TTATCTCTTTTCAAAGAACTGGACCTATTTTTCATCTTTAGTTAACAGATTCTTTATTTTTTGTATATTTTTATGAGTATACATTATTTTTTATAATTTATCAAACTTTTACTAAAAAAAAGTTCCAGCAGAACTGGAACTTTTTTAATAGCTATTACCCTCTTATTTCGGCAACAGTCTTAATTTTATAATTTTTAAATACAATTGATCCCACATATCCTGTTGCTATACCAGCTACCGCACACAATCCAGCTGTTATTAATACCTCTTTAGCAGGATTAAATCCAAACATTACTGCGAATCCAGCGATTGGTGTAGCTGTTCCAGTTGCATTGTTGATTAATCCAAAGTAGTTTACTATCATACCAGCTATTCCTCCACCAATGAAGTTTGTAGCAAACACTGGAATTGGATTTGCAGAAATTATATCTGCTTGAGTCAATGGCTCAATAGCTACTGCTATTGTTGTCGATCTATCTCCAAATTTCATTCTATCGAAGAATACATAATTCATAAATGACGATGCCATTACTGACAATGCTCCTATTGCCATTGGTAAACCAGTTAATCCTAACATTGCTGTTAAAGCCATTGAACTTATTGGAGCTGTAGCAACCACTGTTATAACTCCTCCCAAGATAAATGCCATTACGTACGGACTAGCCGATTGAGCTGCTATAATTATATCTCCAATCGTTTGTAAAGCAAATGTAACTCCCGGAGAAACAAACTGAGCTATTCCTCTTCCTAAAGGTGCTGCTAAACAAATAATTACTATTAAATCCAATCCATCAGGAATTTTTTCTTCTAATTTAGGAATAATAAATGACATTACATATCCGGCAATAAATCCAGGGATGATTCCCATTCCTCCACAAACTACACCTAACATAACGGCATAAACTGGGCTCACTCCTAAAGCTAATGGTACTAATGTTGCTGCTGCAACTCCTCCCATTGATCCTGCTGACGCTCCAACCTCTCCTAAAAATTTAATTCCTAAAAGATCTCCACCAACATATAATTGAAAAGCTTCTACTAAGAAACTTGCTGTCGCTGCTCCTGCTAGCGCTCCCATAGCTTTCATTCCTTTTGGTGCTTTTAAACTAAATCCAGTAAAAAATGCTAAAACCAATAATAATAATACTGTACCTTTTAATAATTCCATTTTCCCTCTTTCCTTCGATACACTTGTTAAAAAAATAACAATATATCAATTTTGACTTTTTTCTCACAGAATTGATTATACCCTACATTTTATAAAAAGTAAAGTATTTTTTTAAAATTTATGTTTATTTTTAAAACATTTCAATATATGTTTAACACATTTAATCTATACTTTACATTATTATTTCTTTTCAGTTTTTTATCTGAATATTTTTTATAAAAACATGAACCTTTCTTCACAAACGTTATTTCTACACCTCCTACAAATTAGTATTTTGTAGGTTGTTTATGTAATAATTTTATGTTAGAATTTGATTATCTAAATTTAACTGGGAGGTATTTATAATGAAAAAAGTTATCAACACTAGCAAAGCTCCTGCAGCTATTGGTCCTTACTCACAAGCAATCGAAGTAAATGGGACACTATATGTTTCTGGACAAATTCCATTCGTCCCTGAAACTATGACTATCGTATCTGATGATGTTAAAGAACAAACTAAACAGTCTCTAGAAAACGTTAAAGCGATTTTAGAAGAGGCTGGATACTCATTAAAAGACGTTGTTAAAGCTGGAGTTTTCATTAAAGATATGAACGATTTTGCTGCTATCAATGAAGTTTACGCAGAATATTTAGGAGAAGTTAAACCTGCTAGGGCGTGTGTTGAAGTTGCCAGATTACCTAGAGATGTTAAAGTTGAAATTGAAGTTATCGCTGTAAAATAAAAAAGATGAGGAACCCCTCATCTTTTTTATATATTTTGAATATTCATTTTTATAGCAGAGAACTTACATTTATCATAGCACAACTGACAACCTATACATTTCGATTGATCTATTTTGTACTTCTGCTTAATCTCTCCCTCTATACACTTCATCGGACAAACTCTGGCACAAGCAGAACAACCTATACATTTCTCCTCAATTATCTCTGCCTTCTTTATCTCTTTAACTTCGCTATTGATAGCTTTAGTTGGACATTTTACAGCACACAGTCCACACTCTACACATTTCTCTGGATTTATTCTCGCCACATTATTTTTTATTTCAATTGCATCTACCGGACAAGCTTTTTGACAAAGTCCACAAGCTATACATGCAACTGTACAAGATTTTCTAGCAACTACACCCTTATCTCTTGACATACAATTAACCGTCACTCTTTTATCCAACGGTAACATCTCTATCAGTCTTTTTGGACATGTTGTTACACATTTTTTACATGATACACACTTCTCTTCATCTATATTTACAATCCCTTTTTCGGTAACTGTTATCGCATCTACTGGACAAACCTTAACACAATCCCCATATCCCAAACAACCGTATTTACAAGATTTATCTCCGCCTGCATACAAATTTATCGCAGCACAAGTTGTTAGTTCTCCTTCAAATTCATATGTTTTGCTTGTTCTTGTACAGTCACCCTGACATAGTAACTTTGCTACCATTTTGGGTCCAGATGTGTCAACCGTAGCCCCCATAACTTTCGCTATTTCCTCCGCTACTGCCGGTCCTCCTGGCGAGCAGGCTGTCATTTCTGCACCATTTAAAGCGATAGCTTCAGCATAACCAGAGCACCCCGGATATCCACACGCTCCACAATTTATTCCGGGAAGTATCTCTTGAATAGCTTCTACCTTTTCATCAACCTTCACTTCAAACTTCTTAGAAGCATAGGCTAAAAATAGTCCCATTGCTAACCCTGTTCCTCCCAATGATAAAACAGGAAATAATATCGATTCCATTAACCTACCTCCAATCTATATTTGCATTCCGCTGAATCCCATAAAAGCCATTGCTAAAAGTCCTGCTGAAATAAATGCAATAGGAACTCCTTTAAATGGTCCTGGAATAGCTGCATATTCTATTCTTTCCCTTATTCCCGCCAATAGCACTAAAGCTAATGTAAAACCAATTGCTACAGCTGCTCCATTTATAACAGATTCTATAAAGTTATATTCCTGTTGAATATTTAAAATGGCAATACCTAGCACCGCACAGTTTGTTGTTATAAGTGGCAAGAAAACACCTAGAGCTTTGTATAAATTTGGTGAAGTTTTCTGAATTGCCATCTCCACAAATTGAACCAATGAAGCTATTATCAATATAAAAGCTATTGTCTGTAAATACTCCAATTGTAGTGGTACTAACAAATAGTTATAGATTGTCCAAGTTACTCCAGAAGCTAATGCCATAACAAAAGTTACTGCCATACCCATTCCAATTGATGACTCTACCTTTTTAGAAACTCCCATGAACGGACAAATTCCTAAAAATTTAGCAAATATTATATTTTGAATAAAAATTGCTGTTATTATTAAACTGAATATTTTTGCAAAATCCATTTTTTATTTCACCCCACTCTTTTTAGCTTTAATATAATTCTGAGTAGCGATTATAAAACCAATTGTTATAAACGCACCAGGTGCCAATATAAATATTAAAGCTGGTGTAAAGGACGCTGGTGTTACAGGTATTCCAAATGCTGTTCCATTTCCTAAAATTTCTCTGATTGTTCCTAATAGAGTTAGAGCCAATGTAAATCCTAATCCTGCCCCAATTCCATCCAATATTGATTTAAAAACAGTATTTTTTGAAGCGAAACTTTCAGCTCTACCAAGCACAATACAGTTAACAACAATCAAAGGAATAAATAGTCCTAAAACCTTATATAAATCTGGCAAATATGCTTTCATAACCATTTCCACTATGGTAACCAATGACGCTATTACCATAATAAAGGCTGGTATTCTAACCTTATCAGGAATAAAGCTTTTTATCATTGATATTAACATATTTGAAAAAATTATTACTGACATTGTTGCAAGCCCCATTGCCATACCATTTATTGATGATGATGTAACACCTAATGTTGGACACAACCCAAGTAAAAGTACAAATACTGGATTTTCTTTTATTATTCCATTTAATAATATCTCTTTATTTGACTTTGCCATTATTTTTTATTCACCCCACTATTAAAGCTATTTAGAGCTCTTTTAATTCCTGTATAAACGGCACTTGGTGATATTGTTGCTCCTGCAAATCCATCTGCTGATTTATTGAATTCATAAGAAGCATCCTTTCCAATAGCTTTCTTTTGCCATTCTGAATCTAATATTTTTGACCCTAAACCTGGTGTCTCTTGGCTACCTATTATATTTAATCCTGTTACTCTTCCTCTTCTGTCAATTCCCAATACGAAATCTATATTAGCAGCGTATCCCGGCTGAGAAACTGTAACCACATATCCCACAGGTTTTCCATCCGATCCATTTCCAGGAATAAACTCTAATTCATCTACTTTCACTGTTGCATTTTCATCAAATGACTCAGCTTTTGGTAAAACCATTATTCTCGCTGCATTTACTGCCGCTCTTTCATTTTCTTTTATAACTTTCTGTGTAGCCCCATTGACTACGGATAAAATTCCAGCAGAAATTGACGCTATAAGCGTTAAAACGATACTATAATGTATAAATCTATTTCTTTCCATTATCTTACCTCCCCAAATTTTTTAGGGCTTGTATATCGATTTATTAATGGTACAAATCCATTCATTATAAGAATTGAGTATGCTACTCCTTCCGGGTAACCACCTTTAAATCTAATTAATGACACCAAAACTCCAATTCCAAAAGCAAAAATAGCTCTTCCTTTAGTCGTATGTGGGGAAGTTACCATATCTGTTGCCATGAAAAACGCTCCTAAAAATAATCCTCCCGAAAAAATATGTAAAAATGGATTTGCTCCTGCTATTAAAGAAGCTATAAATACTGTTCCAATCATTATTGTTGGAACTTTCCAATCTATCTGTTTTTTATAGATTAAATATAACCCTCCTAAAAGAATAGCTAAAACAGATGTTTCTCCTAAACATCCACCCATTCTACCTATAAATGTATTCAAATATAGGTTTCCTCCCTCTATTAAAGCACTATCCGTCGCTAGACCTCTTTTCATTGCATCTAAAAGGGTAGCTCCCCCCACATCATCATACATAAATGTTGTTATTGCAACTGGCCAAGAGGCTTGAACAAATGCTCTTCCAACTAAAGCTGGATTAAATATATTATGCCCTAATCCACCAAACACCATTTTCCCTAGAGCTATCGAAACTACTGCTCCAACTACAACATATATTAAAGACATATATGGTGGTATTACAAAAGCATATAAAATTCCTGTTATAATGGCACTTCCATCAAAAATTTGTACGTCTTGTTTCATTAACTTTTGACACACAAACTCAGTCACCATACATGATAGAATAGATACCGCTGTTACCACTATCGCCCTAATTCCAAAAAAATAGCATGCCGCTAAAAGTGCTGGAAGTAATGCTATTATTACATCATACATTACATCATCAACAGTTTCCTTAGTTCTTATATGAGGCGATGGCCCCATCTTTAAAATTTTCGCCACTTTTTTTTCCTCCTACTTTTTCATTGTTCTAAGTTTAGCTTTTCCAATTTTTATCGCTTCTGTCAATGGTCTATTAGCTGGACATATGTAAGCACAAGAACCGCACTCTATACAATCCATCAAATGATACTTCGCCATCTCTTCCCACTGTGAAAACTCAGCTAATCTAGCATACATCACTGGTTCTAATGACATAGGACACGCATCTATACACTTTCCACAACCTATACAAGACTTAGGCTTACAGTAATTTATTTCTTGTTTTGTTAAAGCCAGTACTCCTGAAGTCCCTTTTATAACAGGAACTTCTAAAGTCAATTGAGCCATACCCATCATAGGTCCGCCCATTACTATTTTTTCCACTTCATCTTCTTTATATCTACAATTTTGCAAAAGTGCTGATATAGGTGTTCCAATAGCCACTTTTAAATTTTTAGGCTCTTCCACAGCTTTTCCAGCAACAGTTACAACTTTATCTATCAGTGGTAATCCATTTACAACCGCATCATATATTGCCGCTGCTGTCGTTGTATTATTTACAACAACACCAACTGCTGAAGGTAGCTTTCCTGATGGCACCTCTTTATTTAAAATAGCTTTTATCAGTGCTTTCTCTCCACCTTGTGGATACATAGTCTTCAATGACATAACCTCTATATTCGTTCCTTGGCAAGCTTCTTTCATAGCTTTTATTGCCTCCGGTTTATTATCTTCAATTCCAATAATAGCACGGTTTACATTCAATATATGTTTTATTATTTTTATACCTTCTACTATTTTTAAAGGTTCTTCAATCATAACTCTATTGTCAGAATTCAAATATGGCTCACATTCGGCACCATTGAGTAATAGTGTCTCTATTTTTACATCCGCTGGTGGATTTAATTTTACGTGCGTTGGAAAAGCTGCTCCACCAAGTCCTACAACTCCCTTAGCTCTTATCACTTTTAGCAGCTCATCTTTTGTTAAACTTTCCCATTTGGGAAACTTCTCTAAATCTATCCATTCATCTTGCTCATCATTTTCAATTACAATTGTTTGCACATTTCCCATTAATGGAAATGGTAAATTTTCAATTTTTTTTACTATACCACTCACTGACGCATGCACAGGAACCGATAAAAAAGCTTCTGAGTTAGCGATCATTTGCCCTTTTAAAACTCTTTCTCCTATCTCTACGCAAGGCGTTAAAGGAACCCCTATGTGCTGAAGAAGTGGGATGAAAATCATTTTTGGTGCTATTAAAATCTCTACGGCTTGATTTTCTGTTTGGATTTTATTTTCAGGTGGATGTACTCCCCCTTTGAATCCGAAGAATTTCATAAAAATATTCCCTCCTTTGTAGTTAACAAACTATATTCCATTGTTAGAATAACATATTTATTTGTATTTAACAACTTTTTTGAACTATTTTTTTGCTTTTTTGTGTTACTTTTTGTTATATTTCTGCATAATTTTATCCATTTGAGTGTTTTTTAATACATCATCAAGTAGAGATATCACACTTAAAAACATAGGTGTTATCGCTTCTGACTCCTCTTTTGTAAATCTACCTAAAACAAAATTGATGTTTTCGTCTTTATTTTTTGCTTTTCCTATCCCGCACTTTACTCTTACAAAATTTTGACCCAAATGCGAGATTATAGATTTTATTCCATTGTGACCACCAGCACTTCCATTCACTTTTACTCTTAATTTTCCCAGAGGTAAATCCATATCGTCATAAACTACCACCAAATCTTCTACTGGATTTATTTTATAAAATTTAACAACTTGAATTATTGAATTACCACTCAAATTCATATACGTTTGAGGTTTTAATAAAATAACTTTTTCTCCATTCATCATTTTTTCTGATAGTAGTCCTTGAAATTTTTCTTTGAATGGATTAAATCCATTTTTCTTAGCAAAATCATCAACTATATCAAACCCAATATTATGTCTTGTTCCCTCGTACTCTTTTCCGGGATTTCCCAATCCAACTATTAATTTCATTTTTCCTCCTCAATATTAACTACAAAGAAAGAGAGAATCATAGATTCTCTCTTTCTAAAGGTTCTATTAGCAATTACCATCAAAATGATATTTTGCAAGTCCTCCTAGAGAAGTTTCTTTATACTCCTCCTTTAAGTCTCTTCCTGTCTCTCCCATAGTCTTTACAACTTGATCAAAAGAAATACTATGTTTTCCATCTGTATATAAAGCATACTGTGCCGCATCCAAGGCTCTTACTGCCGCTGCTGCATTTCTCTCTATACAAGGAATTTGAACATACCCTCCAACTGGATCACACGTCAATCCTAGATGATGCTCTAACGCCATTTCAGCTGCATACTCTATTTGCTCCAATGATCCACCTAGTATAAAACATGCCATTGCTGCTGCCATAGCACAAGCCGATCCAACTTCTGCTTGGCATCCACCCTCTGCTCCAGATATTGTAGCATTTTCTTTTATAATATTACCGATTAGTCCAGCTATAGCAAGACCTTTTAATACTTCTTCATTCGTTAAGTTATACTCCTCTTTTAAAGCATACATCAGTCCAGGAATTACCCCAGCAGCTCCACAAGTTGGGGCAGTAACAACTCTACCTCCCCCTCCATTCTCTTCTGACACAGCCAGTGTATAAGCAAAAATTCTTCCAACAAATCCACCTCTTGATTTATCATTTCTTGCTTTTCTGTAGAATGATTGAGCTCTTCTTTGTAATCTTATCGTTCCCGGTAAAATACCATTTTTAGAGAGCCCTGATTGAACAGACTCCTCTAATGCTGTTCTTATTTGATCTAAGAAGTACCAAATTGATTCCCCTTCACTTTCAGTGACAAACTCCCATAACTCTTTTTTATTTTTTTCACACCATGACATAATTTCAGTCATTGTTCCAAAAGAATAAACTTTTGATCCACCCTGTCTTTGTTGTCCTTCCTCCATTATAGTTCCTCCACCAACAGAGAATACTAACCAAGAATTTAACTCGTTTCCTTCATTATCTAAAGCAATAAACTTCATACCGTTAGTGTGATACGGATGAACATACTCTGGCATCCATACTATTTCTGTAGATTTTGGCTTTAACGTCTCTATTATTATAAAATCTGTTAAGTGCCCTTTCCCTGTTAATGCAAGTGACCCATATAATTCCACTCTAAAACTCGTTGCATTTGGGTTTTCTGCCTTAAATCTTTTTGCTGCTCTCTCTGGCCCCATTGTATGAGAGCTTGATGGTCCATTTCCAACCTTAAATAATTCTCTTAGTGAATCCATTTTTCCTCCTGAACTTTTAATTAAAAATTTTACTGTCTAATCTCTCCATTGTAGTTTTTAGCTATCAATTTCAAGATATTGTCAACAGTTATATTGATATCGCTTTCCTCAAGAGTTCCATCCTTCTTTCTTAAAATGATGCTTATAGCGACTGATTTCTTGTCAGCCTCTATTTTCTCTCCTTGGTAAACGTCAAATATAGCAACGCTTTCAATTAGATTTGATGACTTCTTGATATCTTCTAACATCTTACCAACTAGTACATCTCTATCTAAAACAACTGCTAAGTCTCTAGTAACTTCAGGATATTTTACAATTCTCTCATACTTAACTTTTTTAGCTCTATAGTTTAATAGAGTAGTTAAATCAAGTTCAGCCACATATGTTCTTTCTCTTTTAATGTCCATATTTTCTGCTAACTCTGGATGAATCTCTCCAAAAGTTCCTATTTTAACTTTTCCTATTCTTATATCCGCACTTCTTCCCGGATGGAAGTTAGTATCTTCTGATCTATCTAATTGGTATCTGTTTACTCCCATATACTCTAAAAATTTTTCAACAAATCCCTTTATAGTGTAGAAATCCATTGCTTCTGGCTTTGGATTCCACAATGTCTTAAAACTCTTTCCTGCAAGAGCTATTGAAGCTCTCAATGTTTCATTTGCCAGTCCATCCTCTTTTGGAGTAAACACTCTAGATACTTCAAAGAATTTTAAGCCATTTTGATTTCTATTTAAGTTATCTCTTATATTTGTTAATAAGCTATAAATTAGCGTTGGTCTCATAATCGCCATATCATCACTGATTGGATTTGTTATCTCTAAAACTGGTTTTGTTATTCCTAACATCTTTATTGCCTCTTTTGAAATAAAACTATAGTTTATTACTTCTTGTAGACCTAACTTTGCTAATATCTCCTTGGCCTCATCAACTATAACTGTCGTTGTATCTTTAACTCCAGGTCTTATATTTTCTTCTGGCATTTTGTTTTCTATGTTATCAAAACCATGCATTCTTATTATCTCTTCATAAAGATCTGCTGTTCTAGTCAAATCTCCTCTATAAGATGGCGGTGTTGCTATTATTGTTGTCGAATTTAATGTTTTTATATTTATTCCTAGATTAGTTAGTATTTTTCCTACTACATCAATCTCTATATTTTTCCCCATAAACTTTCTCAATTTTTCAATATTTAAAGGAATCTCTATTTTTTCATATTTTTCAATATATTTATCAATATATCCCTCTAAAACTTCTCCACCTGTCAATTGAGAAATTAAATCTGCTGCTCTTTCTAAAACTTCAGCAGTATTTTCTATATCTAATCCTCTTTCAAATCTATAAGAAGAATCACTTGATAACCCTAACTCTTTAGATGTTTTTCTTATATTTTCTGGAGTAAAATATGCACATTCTAAGAAAATTTCAGTAGTTTCTTCTGTCACTTTACTTGATTCTCCACCCATTATTCCAGCTATTCCTAAAGGTTTTTCAGCATCTGCAATGACAAGTTCACCTTTATTTAACTCTCTTTCAACTCCATCTAGTGTTACTATTTTTTCACCATTTAAGGCTTTTCTCACAACTATTTTTCTGTCGTTGATTTTTGTTAAATCATAGGCATGTAGAGGTTGGTTACATTCAAATAGAATATAATTTGTCGCATCCACAACATTGTTTATTGGTTTTAGTCCCATTGAAATCAATCTATTTTTTAACCACTCTGGCGACTCCTCTACCTTTATATTTCTTATAACTTTCCCTGAGAATCTTTTACATCTCTCTTTATCCTCTATTCTTACATCTATATGCCCCGTATTTATACTCTCTATAATTTTTTTAGATTCAAACTCAGGACATTTTATTTTTCTTCCATAGTAAGCTGCTATCTCCCTAGCTATTCCTATATAAGATAAACAATCTGGTCTATTAGGTGTTATTTCTAATTCAAAAATTACATCATTTAATTTTTTATAAACTCTGTATTCAACACCTAATGGTGCATCTTCTGGAAGAATTATAATTCCATCCCCATCATTTCCAAGTCCAAGTTCTACCTCAGAACAAAGCATTCCTTGGGACTCTATACCTCTTATTTTACTCTTTTTTATTTTGAAATCTCCAGGTAAAACCGCTCCAATGGTTGCTACAACAACTTTGTCTCCTAGCTTATGATTTGTAGCTCCACACACTATTTGTAGTTCCTCTTCAACACCTATATTGACTTTTAAAAGCGTTAACTTTTCAGCTTCAGGGTGTTTTTTATACTCTGTTATCTGTCCTATAACTACTTTTGCTAATTCTTTCCCTTGCTCTTCTACAGCTTCAACCTCTTGACCAATCATAGTCAAAGTGTTTTCTAGCTCTTTTATGTCCTCTTTTATATCGACATATTGCTTCAACCAATCCAACGAAATTAACATTATATGCCTCCACCTTCTATTTAAATTGCTTTAAGAACCTTACATCATTTTCAAAAAATGCTCTTAAATCATCAATACCATATCTTAACATTGCAATTCTCTCTATTCCCATTCCAAATGCAAATCCCGATACTTCTTCTGGGTCATATCCTACACCTTCTAAAACAGCTGGGTCAACCATTCCACATCCCATTATTTCTAACCAACCACTATGTTTACAAAGTCTACACCCTTCACCTTTACAAATTACACATTGAACATCCATTTCAGCACTTGGCTCTGTAAAAGGGAAAAAATGGGGTCTAAATCTAACTTTAGTTTCACCAAATACTCTCGTCACAAACTGTTCTAGCATAGCTTTTAAATTAGCAAAAGATACCTCTGGACCAACCATTAATCCTTCCATTTGATGAAACATTGGTGTATGAGATATATCGTAATCATTTCTATACACTTTTCCCGGACAAACCATTCTAAAAGGTGGATGATTCTTTTCCATATATCTAGCTTGTACTGGTGATGTATGCGTTCTTAAAACTACATTTTCACTCATATAGAATGTGTCCTGCAAATCTCTTGATGGATGCGTTTCTGGGATGTTTAATGCCTCAAAATTATATGAAGTAAATTCTACTTCTGGTCCTTCAGCGACATCAAATCCCATCTCCACAAATATATTTTTTAAAAAATTCATAGTTTCTGTTATTGGATGTAATCCACCCGTAGAAACTTCTCTTCCTGGTAAAGAAATATCCAATGTTTCAGTTTCTAATTGTTCTTTTTTTACTTTATTTCTAATCTCTATTGTTTTCTCTTCTATTAAAGTTGTTATAATTGTTTTTACATCATTTACCATTTGTCCAAAAGCAGGTCTTTCCTCTGGTGATAACTCTCTCATAGACTTAGAAATTTCAGTGAACTCACCTTTTTTTCCTAAATATTTAATCCTAATTTCATCCATTTCTTGTAGTGTTACTGCTTTTTGGATACTTAAACCAGCTTCATCCTTTAAAGCATTCAGCTTATTTTTCATTTGTTTCCTCCTAAAACAAGGCTTATTATTTTATCTCTCCATAACTAAAGATTATCTCTTTATTTTCAATTGACAATATACCATACCTATTATCTTTCAAAGCTCCCGGGTTAAAATATTTTATTTTATTCTTCTCTTTGTAATATGGCACATGAGTATGTCCAAAACAAACAACATCCACGCCATATTTTTCAGCTATCGCTTCCAGAACATCCATATCTTTTTTTACATTATAGAGATGTCCGTGCGTTATAAATATTTTTACTCCATCTATATTCAATATTTCGTTGTCATTAAATTTTCTGTCAAAAATGTCACAATTCCCTCTGACAATATAAAACTTTATATTTAGGAAAGCGAAAGAGCACTCCTCTGCATCCCAACTATGATCACCTGTCCATATTATTGCATCAGGTTTTTCATCTGATATTATATCATAAATTTTATTTGTGTTTCCATGGGAATCTGTAATTATTAATATTTTCATATTTATTCTATCCTATAAATATTGATGTTTGAGATTTTTCCATAATATTTAATCCTTTTTTTCCTGTAATTTTTTCAAAGAAATAACCCCTACTCAAATTTCCCATAATTAAAAGATCTAAGTTATCAATCTCCTTCAAGTACTCTTCTTTAGCTGTTTCTCCATCAAAATTTTTCCATTCTACAATTTTCCCTCTCTCTTTTAAATATTTTAACAGTGTATTGTCCTCTATTTTATATAACAAAGTCAACATTATAAAGTTTTTTATCTCTGGAAAAATATTTATAAAAGAAAACATACTTTTATTTATTTTTACACCATCATCACTTGAAATTCCAATTTTTTCTAGAGATGTTATAGCTTTTTCTCCTATCATAACAATGGGCTTAAAATGATTTTTTAGTACTGCCACCGCCGACTCCGATAGAGCTTCACCCTTTTCAAACATCAATAAATCTGCAAGTTTCATATAGTCTTTAATTATATCCCAAGGAAAGCCAAACTCTACATTTAATGTCGAATTTATTCCTCTTATTCTCAATTTTTCTTGTAAATGTTTAACCTCTTCCTCTTCAAAAGTATCCCTTTCTTGTGAAAAGGAATTATTACTTAAGTTTACTATCATTCCATCCATTGTTGCTGGTATAATCTCATCCCTTCTAACATCTTTCACATATAGTGGGACTATCTCGTATCCAAATTTCTCTTTAAAAAATATTGCACTGTCTATTAATACATTATTTTCTGTTCCTTCTCCAAATACAACTAAAACTTTTTTCATAATAATTCCTCCTCCTATAGATTTAAATTATTCTTGAGTTGATTCTTCTGACTCCTCTTCTTTAAAACTTGCTATCGATACAACTTTTTCCGATTCTGATTCATTTACTCTCATAATTTTTACACCTTGAGTTGCTCTTCCGATTATTGAAATTTGATCTACCGAAGTTCTTATAACAACCCCTGATGATGTTATTACCATTAGCTCCTCTTCATCTTTGACAGGTTTAACCGCTACAACTTCTCCATTCTTATCACTACATCTTATATTTATAACGCCTTTTCCACTTCTAGATTGTAATGGATACTCATCTACTCTTGTTCTTTTTCCATAGCCATTTTCTGTTATAGTTAAAATAGTCTCATTTGCTACATCATCTATCAGTAGTGCCGATATAACTTTATCCTTAGCTCTAAGAGATATCCCTTTCACTCCACTCGTATCTCTTCCAGTTGCTCTTACATCATCTTTTGAGAACCTGATTGAATGTCCTAATTTTGTTGCTAAGAAAACCTGCTCTTTTGAATCGATTGGCAAGATTCCAACAAATATTATGTCATCTCCATCTCTTAGTTTAATCGCTTTTAATCCAGCAGTATTTATATTTTTGTACTCACTTAGATTTGTTTTTTTAACCATTCCATCTCTAGTTACAAATACAAGCTCTTTGTCTTCACTAAATTCTCTTATTTTTATTATTTCTCTAACTTTTTCATCTTCCTTTAATTTGATTAAGTTTCCTATTAATCTTCCTCTAGCTTGTTTTGAAGATTCTGGTATCTGATAAACTTTCAAATGGAACACTCTTCCTTTATCTGTGAAAACCATCATTGTATCTAAGTTTGACATAACTTCCATTCTTTCAACAAAGTCATCTTCTATAGTATTTTGAGTTGAAACGCCTTTTCCACCTCTTTTTTGAGCTTTATATTTATCTAGCTCCATTCTCTTTACATACCCTCTATTTGTTATAGTTACAAGAACACTATCATCTTTTATTAAATCTTCTGGTCTTATCTCTAATCTCTCTTTTTCAATTGTTGTTCTTCTAGAGTCATCATATCTATTTTTTATATCGTTTAACTCTTCTTTTATAATTTCATAAACTTTATCATCATCTGCTAAAATCTTATTCAATTCTATTATTAAAGTCTTTAGTTCCTCGTGTTCTTTGTCAATCTTGTCTCTTTCAAGTCCTGTTAACCTTTGTAATCTCATATCTAGTATCGCTTTTGCTTGTTCATCACTGAATCCGTATTTATCAATCAAAGCTACCCTAGCCTCGTTACCGTCAGCCGAACCTCTAACTATTTCAATTACTCTATCAATATTTTCAAGAGCTATTATAAATCCTTTCAAAATATGGGCTCTTTTTTCAGCTTTATTCAGATTGAATTTTGTTCTTCTAGTTATAACTTCAAATCTATGTTTTAAATATTCATCTAAAATCTCTTTTAAATTTAATACTCTTGGAACATTATTTACCAACGCTAACATAATTATTCCAAACGTCGTTTGAAGCTCTGTATATTTATATAGTGAGTTTAGAACTAATTCAGCTTCTTCACCTTTTTTTAACTCTATCACTACTCTGATACCATCTCTATCAGATTCATCTCTTAAGTCCGATATCCCAACTATCTTTTTTTCTTTCACCAAATTTGCTATTTTTTCAATTAAAGAGGCTTTGTTTAACTGATAGGGAATCTCTTTTATTATTAAACTTTCTCTACCATTTTTTCCCTCTTCTATTTCAATTTTTCCTCTGACTCTAACTCTTCCTCTTCCAGTTGTATATGCGTCATAAATTCCTGCTTCTCCATCAATTATTGCTCCAGTTGGGAAGTCTGGTCCTTTTATATACTCCATCAATTGTACTGGCGTAATATCTTTATTGTCTATTAGAGCTAAGATTCCATCCACAACCTCACCTAAATTATGAGGTGGAATGTTAGTCGCCATTCCTACTGCAATTCCAGTAGCTCCATTTAATAAAAGGTTTGGAAGCTTTGCTGGTAACACAATAGGTTCATCCAACGAGTCATCAAAGTTTTTTCTAAAATCTATCGTATCTTTATCAATATCCTCTAGTAATTCATTACTTATTTTTGACATTCTAGCTTCCGTATATCTCATTGCTGCAGCCGAATCTCCATCAATAGATCCAAAGTTTCCATGTCCATCTACAAGCTCATATCTATACGCAAAATTTTGAGCCATTCTAACCATTGTATTGTAAACTGCAGAATCTCCATGTGGATGATATTTTCCTAAAACTTCTCCAACTATTCTTGCTGACTTTTTATATGGTTTATCACTTGTCATCCCCATTTCATTCATAGCAAATAAAATTCTTCTATGCACTGGCTTCAATCCGTCTCTTACATCTGGTAATGCTCTACTAACTATTACACTCATAGAGTAATCTAGATAGGACTGCTTCAACTCTTCCTCTATATATCTATTATTCATATTAGACATTCTTTATTCCTCCTAGAACATTATTTTTATTATTGTACCTATACATTTATATATCCAGATTTTTTACAAACTCTGCATGTTCTTCTATAAACTCTCTTCTAGGTTCTACTTTATCTCCCATCAGTTTATCAAATAGTATATCTGCTTCTCTTGCATCATCAATTGTAACTTTCAATAGAGTTCTTGTGTCTGGATCCATAGTTGTTTCCCAAAGTTGTCCAGGATTCATCTCTCCTAACCCTTTATATCTTTGAAGAGTATATCTTTTATCTTCACCTTCAAGCCCAGCTATAATTTCTTTTAACTGTCTATCAGTATATGCGTACGATATTATTCTACCCTGTGTTATCTTAAATAATGGTGGTTGAGCTATAAATACATTTCCATTGTGAATTAAGTCTACCATATATCTATAAAGGAACGTCAATATTAAAGTTCTTATGTGAGCTCCATCCACGTCAGCGTCTGTCATTATTATTATCTTACCATACCTTCTTTTTTCAATGTTAAAATTATCTCCGATACTAGTTCCAAAAGCTGTAACCATTGCTCTTATCTCTGCATTTTCTAGAGCTTTATGTAACCCTGCTTTCTCTACATTCAATATTTTACCTCTCAGCGGTAAAATAGCTTGAAATGATCTATCTCTACCTTGTTTTGCCGACCCTCCTGCCGAATCCCCCTCAACTATATAAACTTCGCATTCATCTGGGTTTTTTGAAGAACAATCTGCTAATTTTCCAGGCAATGATCCAATATCTAAAGCTGATTTTCTAAGTACTAATTCTCTTGCTCTTTGAGCTGCTTCTCTCGCTCTTTTTGAATTTAATATTTTTTCAACTATAACTTTTAAATCATTAGGTGCATCTTCTAAGTACATCTTTATCTGAGCTCCCGCTACAGTAGAAACAATTCCCGTTACTTCGCTATTCCCTAATTTTGTCTTAGTTTGACCTTCAAATTGTGGTTGAGGTACTTTAACCGAAACAATTGCCGTTAAACCCTCTCTAATATCTGACCCTTGAAGTTTTCCATCTTTATCTTTCAAAAGTCCCGTAGTTTTTCCTAAATCATTTATTACCCTTGTCAGTGCTGTTCTAAATCCACTTACGTGAGTTCCACCTTCATGGGTATTTATATTATTAACAAACGAATAAATTGTCTCTCTTTGATTTGTATTATATGTCATCGCTATTTCCACAGAAACATTGTCAACTTCTCCACTCATATAAAAAGGAGTTTTAATTATCGGTGTACTATCTTTCTCAATCTCTTTTATATAGTCTAAAATTCCACCTTCAAACTCTAAACTTACAACTTTTGCAGGCTCTTTTCTCAAATCAGATAAAACTATAGTAAGTCCCTTATTCAAATAAGCTAACTCTCTCAATCTTGTTTCTAGTATTGAAAAACTATACACTAATGTCTCAAAAATTTCATAGTCCGCTTTAAATCTAACTGTAGTTCCGCTATCCTCTGCAACTCCAATTTCTGCTACATCTTTTTCCGGTACTCCTCTATTGTATTTTTGATAGTAAACTTTACCTGCTTTTTTTACTATAACCTCTGTCCATTCAGAAAGAGCATTCACTACAGAAACTCCTACTCCGTGCAATCCTCCAGAAACTTTATAGTTATTATTTTCAAATTTTCCTCCTGCATGAAGAACTGTTAACACTATCTCTAAAGCTGATTTTCCATACTTAGGATGTATATCAACTGGAATTCCTCTTCCATTATCCACAACTTCTATTATGTTATCTGGTAATATCGATACCTCTATTTTTGTTGCATATCCTGCTAACGCTTCATCTACTGAGTTATCTACAATCTCCCACACCAAATGATGCAGACCTCTTTCTGAAGTTGTTCCTATATACATTCCAGGTCTTTTTCTTACAGCTTCTAATCCTTCTAAAACTGTAATATTTTCTGCTTGATAATTATTTGTTGTCATCTCTATCCTCCAATATCTTATCTGCAACATTTTTTAAAGAACACGGTTTACAAGTATCCCCTTCTCCAAAAAACATCATTCCACAAATATCACATTTTTTATAACCTTTCAATCTCAAGGCATCTTCTCGCTCTTTTGCTCGTTTTTTTAAAACTTCTATTTTTTTTTCTAAAGTTAAATCCTTGAGCTCCGAAATAAAACTCTCTTTTTTCTCCTCATCAGTTTTTTTATCTATATACTCTACATAGTTACAACTTTGAACTTTTGAAATTTTAAATCTAATATCTTTTACATAATCTTTTTTCAAAATTTCTTGAACTTTTTTTAAATATTTATTTTTGTTCATAGACATATGGTGAAGGTAGATACTATCCTCAACCAATACATACAGAATCCCCTCTTTTATCCAAAAAGGTTCGCTTTTTTTAGAAAGTTTCCCAACAATATCTCTCCAATGCCCTCTTACTATACCTTCTTTTAACTTCCTACTTTTTACAATAGCTTCTTCCACTGCCTCACTTACATTCATAATGTCCATCTTGAATCTCCCCTTTATCAATTCTAAAGTTTTTAGATTCTATATTTAAATCAGTTGTTGAACTAATGAAAACCTGTAACTCTCTTTTTTTTAAGTAATTTATAATACTCTCTTTTCTTATGGAATCAAAATATGATGATATATCATCTATTAAAAAAATTGGTGTTTCTCTTTTTTCCTTTATTACCATGTCTATTTCGGAAAGTTTTAAAGAAAAAATTATTGATTTTTTTTCTCCTTGGGACGAATATGATTTAGCCTCTTTTCCATTCAAAAGAAATTTAAAATCATCTCTTTGTGGTCCTACTAAAGAATACCCATAACGAATCTCTTGATATTTTAGTTCCTGTATTTTAAACTTTATTTTCTCTTCCAAATCCAATAATGCTAGACCTTTAACCTCTCCGAGAAAGCTTTCATACTTCAAATTTAGCTCTTTTTTATCATCAAAAAGTTTTCGATAATTTAGATTTAATATTATAGATATATTTTTTACATATTCGATCCTTTTTAAAATCACCTTGGCTGCCAATTTAATAAATTCTTCCTCATAAATCAGGAACATCTCATCTTTTACATTTTTTTCCTTTAAGTATTTATTTCTTATCTTCAAAAGCTTATTGTAATCTTTTAAATTTTTAAAATATTCATAATTGCTCTGAGCAATCTCTCCATCAAAAAATGCTCTTCTAAAACTTGGGCTCCCTACTATTAACTCTATATCTTCTGGGATAAATGTCACAATATTTACCTTCCCATAAAACTCATCAAAAGGGATTTTTTTTCCATTATATTTGTACTCCTTATGTTTTTTATCAATCTTAACACTCAAAGTTTTTTCAGAAACTAAATCTCTGTAAGATATATAACTTCCCATTTTCTCTTTTGTATATTTTATCAACTCTATATTTTTTGAGGTTCTAAAGCTTTTTCCAGTAGCACTAAAATAAATAGCTTCCAGTATACTTGTTTTTCCTTGACCATTTTTTCCAAAAAATAGATTAAATCTTGAAGAAAATTGTATATTTCTATCTTCCAAATTTCTAAAATTTATATAATTCATTTCAAGAATTTTCAATGTTTACTTCACCCCAAAGCTATAATAGATTTAAGCTACTACAAAAACCAATCCTAAAAATTCAACCTTATCCTCTGGATAAAGCTTTCTTCCACGTCTCTCTTCAACCTCTCCATTAACCTTTACTTGACCGTCTAAAATAAGCTCTTTAGCTTGACCTCCAGTGCCAATTTCACCAGTAAATTTAAGAAATTGATCCAATTTAATAAATTCTGTAGAAATTTTTATCTTCTGCATCTTTACCTCCTAAAATATTTTTAGCCTATTATACATTTTACCATAAAACTAACTTTATTTCTATAAGATTTCTCATGGTTTCATGAGGGTTTATCTATAAAAAATAATATTTTTATATTTTTTTTATTATTTTTCAATATAAATACATATAG
>Trix_p1__coassemble_1392_pt1 | contig 20113 bp, 21 predicted proteins | sample Trix_p1__metabat2_low_PE_021 | metagenome-assembled genome bin Trix_p1 | reverse complement strand
CTTCAATTGATTATCTTATATATATCATTTTTTTATTTCTAATAGTCGCTTGTTTTTTCTATGGATAATTTCTAAAAAAATTTATAACTAGATTTTTTATTTTGGGATTAACTTTTGATTTCTTTCGGATAATTTGTGATTATTCTGGTTACCCCCATATTTTTTAATATCTTGGCATCCTCTGAAGAATTGACAGTCCAAACATTAATATCAATATTTTTAGAAATTAAATAATCCACATCTTTTTGATTAAGAAAGCTTCGGCTAGGATGGTAAGCACTTATATCAAAACCTAAATTCTCAATATATTTGTCCAAATGAACAAGTGCACTTTCAACAAGAATTCCAACTTTAATTGAACTATCTAACTTTTTTAAATTTTTTAGTAAATTATGACTAAAGGATGAAACAATAATATTTTTATCAGGATATTGTTTAATTATTTCTAAGACTTTATTTTCTGTATGTCTCTCTTCAGAATACTCCTCTTTTAATTCAATATTGATAAATTTATCATTTGGGATAATATCTAAAACTTCTTTTAGAGTTGGAATTTTTTCGCCTTTAAATTTATCACTAAACCAACTTCCTACATCTAGTTTTTTTAGCTCTACCAAAGTATGCTCTCTTAAATGACCATATCCATTACTAGTTCTTTCCAAAGTCCAATCATGAAACACAACTATTTTTCCATCTTTTGTTTGTTGAACATCAAATTCAAATCCATCACATCCATCCATTAAAGCTTTTTTGAATGCAGCAATTGTATTTTCGGGTGCTGTCCCAGATGCACCCCTATGTGCTAATATTTCCATATATCCTCCTAAAAATTTTTATTTTTACTAATATTAATAAAAGTATCGTAATACGCTACCTGACCACCTATATCAGAGGAGATATTGTCTGTTAAAAAGTTTGGATTACCCTGTTTTTCACTCCATTGCATAAATATATAGGCTTCATCTTTTTTTAGATTAGAATCTATCTTTATTTGAGATGTAATACTTCCATTTTTAGAAGAAACATTAACTATTTCTCCCTCCATAAAATTTTCACTATTTTCCTTTGATATGTATATTTTTGATATGTCGTTTATATCTCCAATATGCTGATTAAATAGGGAATCTTTGCAATGTGGAGTTACAAGTCTTATTGGATATTCAATACTTCCTTTTGTTGTTCGCATAAAAATGGGCATGGCTTCAAATCCATTTTTTAAAGCTAATTCACTATAAATTTCTATTTTCCCTGACGGTGTTTTAAATTTTTTATCCTTCCAAGCTATAAATCCTTTTTCAATATTTAAGTCCTGCTCTTTCAGTTTTTCAACAGTCGTATTTAAAGGTGCTAAAACTTTATTCAAATATTCCATTTTTGAAACTTGAGGATACTCCCTTAAATTCAAAACTTTAGCCAATTCTTTAAAAAATTCAAATTCGTCCATTCTATAATCTAAAGGATCAACAACCTTTTCATTATACATTAACGACGGCATTAGCATAGAAGAATAAATAATATCTTCACTCTCAAGGGTATTTGTCACCGGTATTACAAGATCACTATTTTTTGCAGTATCGGTCAAAAACATATCAAAGCATACTTTAAAAGAAATTGATTTATAGGATTCTAGAGTTTTATTTAAATCAGGAAGTTGATTTAATGGATTAGCCTTACTGATAAAAATAGCTTTAATATTATTATCAGCGATAAAATCGCTGAATTTTGTAATAGGAAATTCTCTAGAATTTTTGGCGAAAAACAGACTTTTATATGGGTCTTTATCTAAAACTTGTGGATAAATTTTACTGGAATAAAAAACACCAGCTCCACTTTTTCCAATATTTCCCGTAATGCTCATAAGAGCATCAATACTTCTTACACTGTTTCCACCATTTATATATCTTTGTAGCCCATATCCAATAAAGGTTATAATATTACCAAGAGCTATATAATTAGAAAGTTCCAATAAAGTATGCTTATTGACTCCACAATCATGTAGTAGATCATCTAAATTGATGCTATCAAGATATTCTTTAAATTTTTCAAAACCAATAATATAATTCATTGAAAAATCATAATCAACGATATTCTTTTCAAAAGCTATTTTACAAAGAGCTAGAGCTAATGCTCCATCACTTCCACCTTTAACATTAATATGTAGATCACTTATTACGGAAGTTTCATTATTTCTAAAATCAATTGTTATAATTTTAACTCCTAATTTTTTCATCTTTATTAGTTTTTTATATAAATGAACAGAGGTTATCGCAGGATTTCTGGACCAAAGAATTATAACTTTAGCATTTTTCATATCATCCAAATCACTTGTTTTTCTTCCACCAAAATCATAGTCCTGAGCTGCACATCCTGCAGACCAACAAGTTCCTCCACTTGCTGTTGAAATTCCACCAAAAAAATTAAAAAATATTTCATGAATTCCTTTTAAAAGTCCGCCTGCTCCAGATTCACTATAATGAATGATAGAATTTGTTGAACCATTATTTTTAATTTCATCTAATTGATCTTTCAAGATATTTAGAGCTTTTTCAAAAGAAATCTCTTCAAAAGTATTTCCAACTTTTAAAAGTGGCTTTAAAATTCTATTTTTGTCATAAAGGCGATTCAAATGTTTAAATCCTTTAGAACATAAAAATCCATCTGTTAAACCATGTTCCTTATTTCCTTGAAGTTTTATAACTTTTCCATTTTCTTTATATACATCAATTTTACATACATCAAAGCAATCTAGAGAGCAACTATTTTTAAATATTTTCATTAAAAATCCTCCTAAAAAATAAATAAATTATATCATATTTTTAAAAAAAATGTTATGATGAAGGGATAATGAAAAAATTAAGGAGGAACATATGAAACATCAGGAATTAACTCTACATAATGGAGACATAAAAAAATTACTTATAAAATACTCTATTCCTGCAATAATTAGTATGCTAGTAAGTGCTTTATATAATGTGGTTGATAGAATATTTATAGGAAATATGGAGGAAGTTGGAGCGCTAGCTATCACTGGAGTTGGAATAACAATGCCCATAGTGACAATTATTTTAGCTTTTTCAATGTTAATAGGAATAGGAGCTACCGCAAATATCTCTATAAAATTAGGAAAGCAAAAAAGGGATAGCGCTGAGAAAATAATGGGAAATATTATTACTCTTTCAACAATTTTAGGAGTTTTAATTACAGTCTTAGGTATTATTTATAAAGATTCTATTTTAAAGGCATTTGGAGCGACTGAAAGTACTTTAGAATATGCAAGAGAATATATAACTATTATATTATACGGTACTGTTTTTAATATTATGGGATATGCACTGAACAGTACAATCAGAGCAGACGGAAATCCTAAAATATGCTCAGCAATAATGGTGTTTAGCTGTTTTGTAAATATAATTTTAGATCCAATATTTATTTTTACTTTTAATTTGGGAATAAAAGGAGCTGCTTATGCAACTGTACTTTCGCAAGTTATGACTGCACTTCTTTCCTATTTGTACTACACAAGTAAAAAGTCAGACTTAAAAATAAGAAAAGAAAATTTAATTCTCAATATGGATATTGTTAAAATTATATTTGCTATAGGAATATCTCCTTTTACAATGCAATTAGCTACAAGTATGGTGCAAGTTGTAAATAACAATGCTTTGAAAACTTACGGTGGTGATTTAGCAATCGGTGCAATGGCGACAGTGAATGCAATAGCATTACTTTGTTTTATGCCTGTATTTGGAATTTCTCAAGGAGCTCAACCTATAATCGGATATAATTTTGGTGCTAAACAATATGGAAGAATGGAAGAGGCGTATAAAATAGCAACTTGGACCGGTGTAATAATATTTTCTATTGCGTTATTTTTAGTTGAGGTTTTTCCTACAACAATCGTGGGATTATTTAATAAAAATCCAGATATAATGGCCATATCTATTCATGGAATGAGAATTTATCTGATGGCAATGCCTGCAATTGCTTTGGGAATGGCTGGAAGCAACTATTTCTTAGCAATCGGTGAAGGAAAAGCAGCAATGTTTTTAAGTTTATTGAGACAAGTAATACTATTGATACCGTTAATTATGATTTTCTCAAAAGCATATGGTTTGACAGGTATCTGGTTAGCTCAGCCAATATGTGATATAATTGCAGCAATAGTTACAGTTATAATGGTTGGAAAAAATCTTAATAAATACAATGGGTCACAATTTTCTTTATTTAAAATTAGAATTTTTGAATAAAAAAGGAAAGATATTTGAATATTAGTATAATAGAGTAAATTTATTATAAAAGAGGGAATAATATGAAGACTAAAAGCAATGTCATAAAAAAAATAGTCATGGGAATTATTTTGATCATCATTTTAGTTATAGGGTTTATTATGTTTCCTTGGAATCTTTGAGAGAAATGAAAGATTAAAAATAAACCTATTGACAAAACTCAGAAAATATAATAAATATTAGTAGGAGGTTGTATCCTCCCCTATAAACTTAAAGGAGATTGAAATGGCTAACGGAAGAATGAACTTTGATCAATTTGAAGATGATGAAATGAACTACATTCCAAGAGAATTCACAAGAGGTGGAACTAAGGAGGATAAAAAGAAGATTCCAAAAATGAAAAAAGAAACAAAAGAAAAAATAAGAACTAAAGTGGTGAATGACAAGAAAAAGCTATACGAGTTTATGAATGATGGAGATTAAAAAATTATAAATTATAATAGCTGGCTAAGCCAGCTTTTTGTATTTAATTTTAAAATTTAATAGTTAAGGAGGTTAATTGTGTATAATAATTCAATTGAGATTTCTACAAAAAATAGTTTTCTAAGAAAAGTTTTTATGCAAATGTTTCTAGGTCTTTTAATTACGGGAGTTGTTTCTTGGTACGTTGTTCAGAGTCGTCAACTAATGGCTTTTGTAGGTAATTATATGACTTTTATAATAATTGCAGAGTTGGTATTAGTTCTTGGAATAAATTTTGGTATAAATAAGATAAGCAGTGGAGTGGCCAAATTGTTATTCATAGCTTATTCAGCTATGAATGGTCTAGTTTTATCAATAGTTATGTTGATTTATAACCCTTATTCAATTTTATATGTTCTGGGAGTTACCTCTCTTATATTTGTGGGAATGACAATCTATGGTTTAAGAACTAAAGAGGACCTGTCATCATATGATGGATTTTTTAAGGGTGGACTTATCGCCTTAGTAATTGTCTCTCTTCTAAATCTATTTTTAAAAATATCAATTCTTGGATGGTTTATATCTGTATGTGCTGTAGTACTTTTCACGGCATTAATAGCATATGACATAAATAGAATTGTAAAAATATTTCAAAATAATAATCTAAGCGAAGAGGATTATAATAAATTTTCAACTATTGGAGCTTTAATGCTTTACTTAGACTTTGTAAACCTATTCTTAAACCTTTTAAGATTATTTGGTAAAAAAAATAATTAGTTTAAAAAAAATGGGCTAAATTTGATTTAGTCCATTTTTTTAATTTTCACTCCAATTTGTTTTCGTAATTATTTCTTGAATCAAGTCATGCCCCATATGTGGATGAATAGTTTCTTCATGAGATATTGTAACAATTGACATTGCCATGGCAAATTTAACAGTTTCTTTTATTGGAAGATTATTCATATAACCAAATCCTAATCCTGCAACAAAAGAATCTCCTGCTCCAGTGACATTTTTTACTGTAACTCCAGTAGCTTTTAATGTCCCACTTTCTGTTCCATTAGTATAATAAATACCATCAGCGTCTAAACTTATGAATACATTTTTAATCCCCAGAGATAAAAAATAATTTCCTACTTTCACCAAGTCTTCCTTAGTATTAATTTTAATACCAGATAAAACCTCAGCTTCAACTCTATTTGGCTTTATTGTGTGAAAGTATTTTATAAGATGCTTAACTCTTTCAGCCTTTGTTGAAGATATTGGGTCTAATATAAAGTTTGTTTTACCTTGAAATTTAGTCAATAAATATTCCAAATTTTCTGGATCATCTGCATCTAAAAATGTGAATGCAGAATTTTCAATCATGGGTGCTTTTGAGTCTATAAATTCAGTTGTCATAGCACTTATACTATCTAAGTCTGCTACTGCTGAAACCATTTCTCCATTCTCATCCAGCACAGCCATGTAAGTTGGAGTACTTCTTCCTTCCAGAACTAAGGAGTTTCTCATATCATATCCAATTTTTAAAGAGTGAGTTAACATTGAACGTCCAATTTCATCATCCCCTATAATGGATATAAATTTAGTTTTAACTCCAACTCTAGCCATATTTTCAGCTATATTTCTTGAAACTCCACCAAAAGATATTTTTATCTTTCCTGGAATAGAATCGCAGGCTTTATATGATGAGTTACAAAAACCAAACATATCAACAACAGAAGCTCCAAAAACTAGTATATATTTTTGTCCGCTTAGACAATCTTGCATTACAAATTCCTCCTAAATGTAAAAAATAAATAAATACATTCTAACAGATTTTTTATAAAAGTCAAAGATTAAAATTGTATAATAAAACTTGATTTTATACTTATTCCTTTTTTAACGAATAAATGTTATAATAAGCAATTAAATAAGATTAAGATTAAAGGAGAATATGTGAATAATTTTAGTAATTTATCTGTCAATAAAAATATAGTGGAACTTTTAAGTAAAACAGGAATCAAAGAACCTACCGATATACAAAAGGAAGGAATTCCTGCAATTTTAAATGGAAAAGATGTAATAGCCCAAGCTATTACTGGAAGTGGGAAAACCTTAACTTTTATAATACCTATCGTACAAAACTTAGGTGAAAATGGAAAATCACCACAAAGTCTGATAGTAACTCCAACGAGAGAGTTAGCAATTCAAATCGCTGGAGAGTGTGAAAAAATAAATTATACCAATAAAAAAATTATATTAGCTTATGGTGGAAGAGAGATAGCTGGCCAAATAGAAGTTTTAAGAGATGGAGCTGATATTGTTATTGGGACTCCCGGAAGACTAGTTGATTTGATAGATAGAAAAGCTATCGATTTATCTAAGATAAAAACATTGGTTTTAGATGAAGTTGATCAAATACTTATGATGGGTTTTAGGAATGAAGTTAATCGAATAATCGAAGTTTCTAATAAAAAGAGACAAACGCTTTGTTTTTCCGCAACAATTGATTCCACAGTTAAGAAGATAGCTTATAGAATAACAAAAGAACCACTTAATATTGTTATTGAAAACAAAGAGAATAAACTAGCAAATATAAACCAACACATTATAAAGACATCAGATAGAAGAAAGTTAGATACTCTTTGTTCTTTGTTAAATGATACAAATCCATTTATGGGAATTATTTTTTGTAGAACGAAAGTTAGAGTTGATAATTTAGAGGAGGAGTTGTCAATTAGAGGTTACTCTTGTCAAAAATTACACAGCGATATTCCACAATCTAAAAGAGAGAAAATTATGAAATCTTTTAAAGATGTAGAGTTTCAGTTTTTAGTTGCAACAGATGTTGCTGCAAGAGGAGTCGACATTACAGGTGTAACACACATATTTAACTATGATATAACAGAAGATATTGAAAGCTATATTCATAGAATTGGAAGGACTGGGAGAGCTGGAGAAAAAGGGAAATCATATCTTTTTGTTACAGAGAAAAATGAACTTATGTTAAAAGATATTGAAAATGCAATTGGATATTCTATTCCTGAACTGGAAATAGAAGTTATCTCAGGAGGTATATCAACATTAGAACTCCCTAAAAAGAAATACAATAAGAAAATAAACGCAAGGACAAAAAATATAGAAGAGCAAAAAAAACGTTATAGAAAATAAATAGGAAACTAAAAGAAGGTGGATGTATAAAAAATGGAAAGAATTCAAAAACAAATGTCATTTTTATTCGAAATTGATAAAGTAAAAGAAGTTTTTAGACAATCTCTTGTTGTGAACGGAAAGAGAGAGGAAAATGATGCGGAACATAGCTGGCATATGGCTTTGGTTGCTCTAACAATAAAAGAATATTTTAGAGGAGAGGTCAACTTAGAAAAAACTCTGAAAATGATTTTAATTCATGATTTAGTTGAAATATATGCTGGAGATACTCCTGCCTTTGGTGATGTAAGACCTAGTAAAGCTGAGGACGAGCTACAAGCTGCAATTAAACTTTTCTCTCTCCTACCAGATGATCAAAAAGAGGATTTTTTAAGACTTTGGATAGAATTTGAAGAGTGTGAAACTAATGAAGCTAAGTTTGCGAATGTTTGCGATAGATATCAAGGCTTTATGCAAAATTTAACTTCAGATGGACATACTTGGAAAAAGTTTAATGCCCCTATGGAAAAGATTCTAAAAAGAGCTGAAATTATAAAGATATATGTTCCTGAACTATATGAAAAGATTATGCTACCTGAATTTCTAAAATATCAAGAAAAAGGAATTATAAAATAAAAATTAGATGAAGTTTATTGATTTTTTTCTTTTCATATGCTATCATAGAGAAGTACCAATTGATGAATAAGGTAGAGTGACCGAGTGGCTAAGGAGCACGCCTGGAACGCGTGTAGAGCGTAAGCTTCGTGGGTTCAAGTCCCACCTCTATCGCCATATTTAAAATTTTTTTATAAATCTAAAAAAATATCTATAAAGTATTGACATTTAAGGGTTTTCTGAGTATAATCGGTTTAAAGATACCATAAATAAAGGGTTTTCAAGTTTTTGGTTTCTTGCATACTATATTTTATAATAGTTCAAGGAGGTAACAATGACTAAAAAAGAGTTTATCGATTTATTTGCAAAAACAGGTGAATACACTAAAAAAGATGCAGAGAAGGCAGTTAAGTTATTTTTGGATTTAGTTGAGCAAAAGTTAGTTGAAGGTGAACCAGTATCATTTATAGGATGGGGAAAATTCGAAGTGGTTACTAGAGCAGCAAGATACGTAAGAAACCCACAAACAGGTAAAAAAATGAAATTAAAAGAGAAAAAAGTAGTTAAATTCAGAGTTGGAAAAACTTTAGAGGAAAAAATAGTATAATTACAAAATGCTTCGAATACAATTCTTTTGGAGAATATCGTTCGAAGCTTTTTTTATTTAAAATAAAGAGGTGTGAAGTGAAGGTTGTTATAAATAATATCAATATCTCTATTGAAAAAGATCAAACCCTTGAACTTAGAAAAGAGATTGTTAAAAGAGGAATAAAAGCAAATGATATAGAAAAAATTGAATATTCAAAAAGGTCTATAGACAGTAGAAAAAAATCTGAAATAAAATTTGTTTATAATATAGAGGTTACATTAAAAAATGATGTAGATATTTCATCTTTGACAAATGTAAATATGTTTAAAGAAAGTGTAGATTCAAACTATCGAGCAAAAGATGGAATAGAGAAGGTTGCTATCATAGGAGCTGGTCCAGCAGGACTTTTTGCTGCTCTTAGACTTTGTGAGTTGGGAATAAAACCTATAATCTATGAGCGAGGAGAAAAAGTTGATGACAGGGATAAAACTATTGATAAGTTTATAAAATTTAGTATGCTTAACCCAAACTCAAATATTCAGTTCGGAGAGGGAGGGGCTGGAACATATTCAGATGGTAAATTAAATACTAGAGTTAAAAGCGGCTATATGAATAAAATATTTTTAGAGCTAGTTGCTAATGGGGCTCAGGAGCAAATTCTTTGGGATTATAAACCACATGTAGGAACAGACATATTAAAAATAGTTGTAAAAAATCTAAGAAAAAAGATTATAAATTTAGGTGGGGAGTTTCATTTCAATACTTTAGTAAAAGATATTATAGTTTTAAATAGAAAAGTAAAAGGTATAAAAATTCAAAATTTAAAGTCACCTATTTCAATGGAAGAAAATATATTATTTGATCATGTAATATTAGCTATCGGACACTCTTCAAGAGACACTTATAGAATGCTCCATAAAAATGGAGTTTTCATGGAAAATAAGCCTTTTGCTATAGGAACAAGAATAGAGCATCCAAGGATAGATATAGATACTATGCAATATGGTAAAATGGCTTCACATCCAAATTTGGAGGCTGCAACATATAGTTTAACTTATAATAATAGATCGGAAGAAAGAGGAGTTTTTTCATTTTGTATGTGTCCAGGTGGTGTGATTGTGAATGCGTCATCTCAAGAAGGAGGGACCCTAGTTAACGGAATGAGTTATTCTCAAAGAGATGGTAAATTTTCTAACTCAGCTTTAGTTGTTGGAATTAAAGCTAATGAGTTTGGAGATGAGCTTTTTTCAGGAATGGAGTACCAAGATAAATTGGAAAAGAAAACCTATGATATAATCGGAAATTATGGAGCACTATATCAAAATGTTTTTGATTTTTTAAAAGAAAAACCTACAAACAGAAAGATTGAATCTAGTTATGAAATGGAATTAAAAAGTTATGATTTAAATAATCTTTTTTCAGAAGTAATATCTAAAAATATGAAAATGGCTATGGGATATTGGGAAAAAACACAGAGAAACTTTATAAGTGAATATGCAAACTTGATAGGACCTGAAACTCGAACATCTGCTCCCGTAAAAATTACACGGAACGAATTTGGAGAATCTATCAACACTATAGGGCTTTATCCCATAGGGGAAGGGGCAGGATATGCAGGTGGAATTATTAGTGCTGCTATTGATGGATTTAAAATAGTAGATTTATCTTTCGCAACACTTTAGTAGAGTATTTAGTTGTAATCTTTACTCAAAAAGTATATAATTGAGTACAGGTTATATTTTAATTTTAGAATTGGAGAATAAATAATGAAAATATCAAAAAAAGACGCATTAGAATGGTTTAATCACCTATCATCACTTTCTGGAGATAAAACAGAAGTGTTTAAAAGATTTAGCCCTATTATAGATTCAACTATTAGACAGATTGAATTGGCAGTTAATAAAAAACATCAAGAAATGAAAAGTGAGATAACTGAATTACAAAATCTAAAAGGAAGAACATTTTTTGTTGGAAATCAACAAAAATTTCCAAAAGGTTGTATTTCATGCCTATTCGGCGATGGTCTTGGAGGAGTAAGAAAAACACATCAGTGTAATTTATTGTGTAAATTTTGTTATTATCACGATAATATTGATAATCAAGACCCTATTCCAGATGGGATGTGGGAAATTGGAGAAACTCTTTATTATGAAGAGGATATAGAGCTATTATTATCTATACAAAAAAAACCATCAGGAATAGCTTATGTGTATCTGGAGCCATTCTTAGAGATTGAAAAGTATTATGGGATTATCAAAAAACTAAATGAAGCAGGAATTTACCAACACATGTATACAAATGGTTCCTTATGTACAAGAGAAAATCTAAAAAAGCTTGGTGAAGCTGGGTTAAATGAACTGAGATTCAATTTAGGAGCTGTTAAATGTAGTGATAAAGTGATTGAAAATATGGCAATAGCCAAAGAATATATTCCAATGGTAGGAATAGAGACACCTATGACTCCAGAATTTTATAAAGAATTTCAAGAAAAAAAGGAAAAGATTTTATCAACAGGTATAGATTTTATAAACTGTGCTGAACTCCACTTTGGTGAGGATAATATAAACAACTACGTTGGAGAGAGAATGTATATGGCTAGACGAGGATACATATCCCCACTATGGTCAAGAGAGATAACATTTAAACTTATGAAACAAGCCTGTGAAGAAAATTGGCAAATAGTTGTTCATGATTGTTCAAATCACACAAAATATTCAAGAGAGTTAAATAAAAATTCTAAGCAAGGACAACCTTTTGGAAGTACGACCTACATTAGTGAGTTTGATAGATTCTTACCACATCTGTTCTTAGCAACTTTAGAAGATGAAAACTTTACTTTTATCGAGGAAACTGAATTACCAGAAAACTTAAAATTAGAAAACTGTTTGAATGAAATAGATTCTCTTATAGTTGAAGATGAAGAAGAGATGTATGAGGATTTTTTTGTTGAAAAGAACGAGTAAGAAGAGGAGTAATATACTGCAGTTTCAAAATAATTTTTCAATCAGGAGGATTATATGAGAAATAGACTAAGTATTAGTTACGGAATTTTAGGAATATGTATTTTTTTTGGTCTTTGGATTTTAGGTTACACTTTAGGAGAGAGTTTTATAAAAGCAAAAACAATGGATAGAGTTGTAACTGTCAAAGGATTGGCTGAAAAAGAGGTTATAGCAGATGTGGTTCTATGGCCAATCGATTTTAAGGTTGCTGGAAATGAACTATCTGAAATTTATTCTAATTTAGAGAGAGACAATAGCAGAATAATTGAGTTTTTAAAAGAAAATGGAATAGAGAGTAGTGAAATAACTATTTCGGCTCCGACTATTGAAGATAAAATGCTATACCAATACGATAGCAATATTGCTACTTTTAGATACGTAGCAAATCAGACAATCACTGTTTATTCAAATAAAGTAGACAAAGTATATATTTTAAGTAATAAAATAGGTGAGCTTGTTAAGGAAAATATAGCTCTTGGAAGCTCAAATCAATATGGAACTACAACGGAGTATATATATACTAAACTTAATGATTTAAAACCTGAAATGATAGAGACCGCAACTAAAAATGCCAGAGAAGTTGCTGCAAAGTTTGCAAAAGATTCCAATAGTTCTTTGGGAAAAATCAAATCTGCAAATCAAGGGCAGTTTACTATAACTAACAGAGATCAACATAATCCACAGATTAAAAATGTGAGAGTTGTTAGCACAATTGAGTATTATCTAGTTGATTAAAAGATAAGGTGTACTAATAATAAAAGGAGACTTTAAAAATGGAGTCTCCTTTTTATTTATAATTTTTATTATATAAGTTCCATTCCTTTTTTGACTTTAGTTATAGTGACTTCATCTACAAAAATACTAGCTAAAGCAAACCCAAATTCAAGAGATTTTCCAGCACCTGGAGAAGTAATTAAATTTCTATCAGTTACCACATCTATATGTTCATACTTATCACTGTTCATTTCTTCTCTAACAGATGTGTGACAAGTAAATCTATAATCGCCAATTAATCCATTTACCCCTAAAATAGTCGGACCTCCACAGATAGCTCCAACAAATTTTTCATTATTACTCAGATATTCTCTAATAATTTCAATAACTTTTGAATTATTTCTTAAATTGACGTATCCAGGGAAACCACCTGGTATAACTACCATTACTCCCTCTCCTGAATTAATATCATGAATATTTATATCTGCAATAACCTTCACTCTTTGAGCTGATTCAACTTCCAAAGTATTTTCCATAGTGGATACAGTGACCACATTTAATCCTGCTCTTCTTAAAACATCTATCGGTGCCATTGCTTCAATTAATTCAAATCCATTTGCTAACATAACAAAAATTTTCTTATTCATAATACACCTCCAAAAAATAATTAACTTAATTATATCAGAAACATAAAAAAAACACTAGGTTATATGATATAATCATAATATAAATAAAAAGGAGTGATAACATGAAGGTAAATTACGAATTAGAAATGCAAAAAGAGCTGGATAGAATTGGTCTTAACAGCGGAAAAAAAATTTTAATACACTCATGTTGTGCACCATGTAGTTGTGCTATACTTGAGTATTTAAAAACATATTTGACTATTGATATATATTTTTATAATCCAAATATAACAGAAAAAGATGAATATATTACTAGATTAAATGAACAATTTACATTCAATGAAGCTATGGAATTTGGTATGGCTATAATAGAGGGTGAATATAGTCCTGGTAAAGATTTTATAGAAAAAATAAAAGGGTTTGAAAAAGAAAAAGAAGGTGGAGCTAGATGCTATAGATGTTATAAACTTAGAATGGAAGCTACAGCAAAAAAAGCTAAAGAGTTAGGATATGAATATTTTTCAACAGTTTTAAGTATAAGTCCTATGAAAAATGCCCAGTGGATAAATGAAATTGGAATTGAGCTTGAGAAAATATATGGAGTTAAATTTCTAAGAGGGGATTTTAAAAAGAAAAGTAGATATTTAAGAAGTGTAAATTTATCTAGGGAGCACGATTTATACAGACAGGATTACTGTGGATGTATATATTCAAAACTTGAAAGAATGGAAAAAGAAAATGGAAAAATACAACAATAGAAGATTTTATTCTTTAAATGATTTTTTTAGAGAAAAGTTTAGAGATAAAGTATTTAAAGTATCTTTAGATGCTGGATTCACTTGCCCAAATAGAGACGGAAAAGTTGCTTATGGTGGGTGTATATTTTGTAGTGATACCGGAAGTGGTGAATTTACTGGGAATAGAAGAAAAAGTATAACAGAACAAATTGATGAACAATTAGAGTTTTTAAAAGATAAAGTTAAGCATAAAAAAGTAATAGCTTATTTCCAAAACTTCACAAATACATATGGGGATGTAAATTATTTAAGAGATATTTACTACGAAGCTTTAAATCATCCAAGAGTTTTAGGGTTAGCAATAGGAACTAGACCTGATTGTATAGAGGATGATACTTTAGCTCTTTTAAAAGAAATAAATAAAAAATATTTCTTGTGGATAGAATTAGGTCTTCAAACAATTGATGATAAAATCGCAAAAATGATAAATAGAGGATATCCTCTTTCTACATATAGTGAAATATCTAAAAAACTAAGTGATAACGGAATAAAATTTGTCACGCATATGATTGTAGGATTACCAACAGAGGAGAGAGAAGAGATTTTAAATACAGCTAGGTATATTATTCAATCTGGTGCTTGGGGAATAAAAATTCATTCGCTTCATATTATAAAAGGAACACCTTTAGAAAAGATATACAGCAGGACAAATTTTAAAATTTTTACCTTAGAGGAGTATGTAGATATTGTGGCTACTATCTTGCAGTTTTTACCTAAAAAAATGGTTGTTCACAGAGTTACAGGAGATGGGAAGAAAGATGAAGTTATTGAACCTAAATGGAGTTTAAATAAAAGAAAAGTATTAAACGAAATTGAAAAAGAACTAAAAAATAGAGAGAAGAGGTAGTGGAGGTTTTTAATCATGGGTGGAACGCTTATAAAGCTAAAAGAATTTCAAGAGAGTTTTACAAAAAATGAAAAAAAAATATCTCACTTTCTATTAGAAAATATGAATGAGATAAAGAGACTAAATACATATGATTTAGCTATTAAGTGTAATGTGAGTCAAGCATCTATTGTTAGATTCGCTAAAAAACTTGGTTTTAAAGGATTTCCAGAATTTAAGATAGCTTTAGCTGGAGATTTAGCTATGAAGAATAATGAAAAAGAAATTCAGATAATTTATGATGAGATTGGTATTGAAGATACTACTGAAATTCTTGCTAAAAAAGTTGTATATGAAAATATTAAAAGTATTGAAGACACATATAAAGTTTTAAATTTTAAGGAGATTGAAAAAGCTGTCGAAGCTATTGAAAATGCGGGCAGAATATTTCTTTTAGGAGCTGGATTTTCTGGAATAATTGCAAGAGATTTCCAATATAAATTATGGGAATTAGGTAAAAACGTTATATTTGAAACAGATCAACATATTTTATTGACAAATGCTTCTACAGCTCAAAAAGGAGACCTTGTATTTGTAATATCCTATAGTGGTCAAACCTTAGATATATATCAAAGTATTTTAGAATTTAAAAAAAAGGGAGTTACAGTAGTCACATTAACTAAAGTGGCTACCAACCCTATAAAAGGGATTGGAGATATCTCTCTCACTACCATTGTTGAAAAAAGTAATTTGAGATCCACTTCTCTCTCCTCCAGAATAGCACAATTAACTGTTATTGATATCCTTTATGTTAAATTAATTCAAAGGGATAGAGAAAAAGCAAATAAATTAATTGGTGCTGCTGTCGAAAGTGTAAAAAAATATAAAATGTAAATATAATTCATTTTTTATTTTTTTTTTAGAAAGAATATTTCTTTAAAAGATTGACTTTTATAAAAATAAATGGTAACTTTAATATAGAATCTGTAAGTAATTCAAGGGAGTGATTTTAAAATGAGAGTAATTATAACTGACAAAAGTATTGGGGATTGGGCAGCCGTTTATGTTGCTAAAAAGATATTAGCTGCAAAGCCAACTGCAGAAAAACCATTTGTATTAGGATTACCAACTGGTGGGACACCTTTATCTATGTATAAAAGATTAATTCAATTTTATGAAGATGGAATTATATCTTTTGAAAATGTGATTTCATTTAATATGGATGAATATGTTGGGTTATCTCCAGCCAATGAACAAAGTTACCACTACTATATGTATGAAAATTTCTTCAAGTATATTGATATGAAAGAGGAAAATATTAATATATTAAATGGATTAGCAATCGATTATGAAGAAGAGTGTGAAAATTATGAAGAAAAAATAAGAGCTGTAGGTGGAATTGACTTATTTTTAGGTGGAATTGGACCAGATGGACATATCGCTTTCAATGAACCTGGATCATCATTGAGTTCAAGAACTAGAGATAAAGAGTTAACTATGGATACAATTATTGCAAATGCTAGGTTTTTTGCTGGAGATATAGATAGAGTCCCAAAATTATCATTGACTGTTGGAGTTGGGACTATTCTTGATGCAAAAGAAGTTTTAATAATGGTCAATGGTCACAACAAAGCAAGAGCATTACACCACGCAGTTGAAGAGGGTGTGAACCATATGTGGACTGTCAGTGCACTTCAGTTACATCCAAAAGGAATTATTGTTTCTGACGAAGCTGCTTGTACAGAGTTAAAGGTCGGAACTTACAGATACTTTAAAGATATTGAAAAAAATAATTTAGATACGGATTTATTAATAGAAGAACTATATAAAAGTTGTGGAAAATAGGGAGTTGAAATAATCATGAAAGCTATTATAAATGGAGAGTTATTTATAGGAAATAAGTTTTATACCGAAAAAGTTTTGATAATAGATGGAGAGAGAATAATTGATATTATACCCCAAAATGAATTAAAAAATATCTATGGAGATATTGAAACTATTGATGCAGAGAATGCATATGTCACTCCAGGATTTATAGATTTACAACTAAATGGTTGTGGAGGAGTTTTATTTAATGATAATATATCTTTAGAAACATTAGAGACAATGCATAAAACTAATTTGAAATACGGATGTACTTCTTTTACCCCTACACTTATTACAACCAGTGATGAAAATATTGAAAAAGCTATCGAATTAGTTAAGGGCATTAAAGATAAGGGCAAATATGGAGTTGTTGGACTACATATTGAAGGACCTTATATCTCTTTACAAAAGAAAGGTATTCACAATCCTAAATTCATAAGAAAAGCTAGTGAAAGTATGATAGCTAAAATAATAGAAGCTGGAAAAGAAAATGTAAGAATAGTTACATTAGCTCCGGAAAATACAGATCAAAAAATAATTTCTAAGTTAAACGCAGCCGGAATACACGTGGCAGTTGGACATTCTAATGCTACTTTTGAAGAAGTGAAAGAAAAAGAAGGTTTTGGATTAACTTTAGCAACTCATCTATATAATGGAATGTCATCTTTTAATCACAGAGAGCCAGGAGTTGTTGGTGCTGTATTTGATAGTGATATTAAAGCTGGAATAATTGCTGACGGATTCCACTGCCATTACTCTGCTATAAAATCAGCTATTAAAATAATGGGAGAAAGATTATACTTGGTTACTGATGCAGTTGCTCCAGTTGGAACAGAGATGGAATATTTTTATTTTGAAGGAAATAAAGTGTTTTACAGAGATGGAAAATGTTTCGGAGAGGATGGAACTCTAGGTGGATCAGCACTTACTATGGATGTTGGAGTTAGAAATCTAGTAAAATATTGTGACATAACTTTAGAGGAAGCAATAAGAATGGCAACTTTATATCCTGCAAAAGCTGTAAATATTGACAATGAATATGGAAAAATACAGCCGGGATATTTTGCAGATATTATATTTTTAGATAAACATTTAAAACTTAAAAAAGTTATTGCAAAAGGAAAAGTAGTATAATGAACTAGAGGTAGATTATTCTACCTCTTTTTTTATATAAATTATAAAAAAGAAAAAATAATTTTTTGTCGAATAAATCTATATAAACATAAAAATTATTTATAAATTTTTTAAAGGAGAAAATTATGAAAAAAAAATGGATTTTAAAAGGTATTTTTTTAGGAAGCGTGTTTTTCATCTCAATACTACTAATAAAACCCATTGGAATCTCAACTCAATTTAGTGTTACTTCTGGAATGATTCATTCAGTTTTTCAAGATGATATAATTTTTAGAGAAGGTTCTGAATTTTATAGTTTAATTGATTATTATAATCAAGATGGAATTGCTAAAAATATTATGATTCCATATAACTATGGAATTATATTCATTGTTGGTGTTTTTTTAGGAGGTATGCTAGGTCGAATATTTTTTAGAAGAAAAGAGGAATTTATAGAAAATGAGAGGTTATTGGAAAAAGATAGAATCTCTAGAATTAAACTTTTTATAGGTGGAATATTTTTACTTTTTGGAGCTAGGATGGCCAATGGATGTACAAGTGGTCATATGATGAGTGGAATTATGCAACTATCTGTAAGCAGTATTATCTTTACAATAGTTTTATTTCCAATAGCTATGATTGCTGCTAAAAGGATAGGTGATTAGTATGGAAAATTTATTTTTTGATAACGTTCCACTTTTGGGTTTAATTTTAGGGTTATTCTTTGGAATGGCACTATATTATGCTGGGGCAACAAATAGAGTTCTTATTTCTAAAATGTTAAAACTTCAAGATTTAACTCTTATGAAAATAATTATTTTTGCCTTAGGATTTAGTATGTCTCTTCTATATTTAAGTGTAGCTTTGAAGTTGATTCCCATAGAACACTTCAGTATCAAATCCCTAAATTTAGGAGTAATATTTGGAAGTGCAATTTTAGCTTTAGGGTTTGGAATGATTGGGCTTTGCCCCGGAACTGCCATTGCGAGTTTCGGAGCCGGCTATTTAAAAAGTATATATGTCATTTTAGGAGGACTAATTGGGGCTTTTCTTTTCACTTTATCTTATCCCATATTAAATAGTATCGGACTTTTTGAAAATATATTAGGTGGAAAAATTACTTTATTATACCTTTCTGATAAATACGGTTTTATTTTTTATGGAACCCCTTGGATAGGAATAATTATAGGAGCAATTTTAATCCTAGTATCTCTAAGCATTCCATATTCATTAGCAAGTGAACAAAAAAAATAAGATTAAAGAGATTGAGTTTTAAAACTCAATCTCTTTAATAATTTTAGGAAGTATCTCCAAGATATTAGTTGGAGTTATACAATAGAAATTATCCGAAAAATATTCAGCACTTTTTCCATGTATATAGGCTCCCAATAGCGTAGCTTCTATAGGTAAATATTGTTGACTTACAAATGACCCTATTATTCCACTTAAAATATCTCCCATACCGCCTGTTGCCATCACACTGTTCCCAGTTGTGTTTATAAATATATTTTTTCCATCAGTAATTAAAGTTTTGTGATCCTTTAAAAGTAGGATGCACCCATACTTAGAAGCAAACTCTTTAGCTATAACAACTCTATTCTCTTTTATGTATTCTATATCTAAATTTGTAAGTCTAGAAAACTCTCCATAATGAGGAGTTAAAATTGTTGGGTAACTTCTATTTTTTAAAAAATCTAAAGTATTATTTCTAGATAACATGGTTAAGCCATCTGCATCTACTACTATAGGTTTTGGAAATTTTAATAGCAATTCTCTCAAAAGGGACTCATTTTTTTTATTTATTCCAATCCCACTTCCAAAAACTATAGATGAAAATCTTTCTAAATTATCCAATATATTTATCTCATCTAAATTAAGCAACATCACTTCATTTAATTTTATAGAGAAAATATTAAAAGTTTCAGAGCGACTTCCTAAAGTTGTCAATCCTGAACCAGATTTTACAGCCCCCATACTTGCAAAAAAACCAGCTCCTACCATTCCAAGACTTCCACACAAAATCAAAGTATGTCCAAAATCTCCTTTATATGATTCTAGCTTTCTCGGTCTATAAATCTCTTTTGCGTAATGTGAATCTACAAAAATCATATAAAACCTCCTTTAATTATTTAAACTAATAATTAA
>Trix_p1__coassemble_1357_pt1 | contig 20864 bp, 18 predicted proteins | sample Trix_p1__metabat2_low_PE_021 | metagenome-assembled genome bin Trix_p1 | reverse complement strand
AATCTATTCTTTAAAGAACGATTATTACTCCACATTCTCATTGTTTTTAATTCATATAAATATTTTGGAAACATTTCTTTTTTTTGAATGATTTTATTTTTTGAAAATTTGTCGTAAGGAAATATATCTACAAAAATCCCTTTTGTTTCATTTTTATCATTATCCCATTTTTCAATATATATTGAATTCTTATGTCTAATTTTTAATGGCATATATTCAATCATTTCTTCTAATTCATGTGAATCTAAATAGAATTCTTCTCGTAATTCTATTTTTGCAATTTTTTTAAATTTTTCAAAATCTTCTCGAAGCATGTCTATATCAATATCGTCATCCCATGGTATAAATCCATTGTGTCTTATTGCTCCTAGAAGCGTTCCACCAGATAACCAATATTTTAAATTATACTTAAGACAAATCCTATCTATTTCTTTCAATATGTCTAACATTATTTCTCTTGCCTCGTCTAAAGTAGCTTTCCTATAATTTCCCACTAATTTCACCCTTCCTTCAAATTGGATTTTTTGTATTACCTCTTATAATTATGCTTCTTTAATCCAAAATAAACATAATAACTTAAAAAATAAATTGTCTTTAATATGCTAATCTTGTTAATTTTATTAAAAAGATAAAACATGTATACCAAATTTTTTAATTTATTACTCGAAGTTGATTTCTTTCTAATTCTGTAGGTTGCCAATATTTCCTGATTTGTATATATTTCTTTTTCTAATCTTAACAATTCTAACCACATCATATAATCCTCATGCATTTTTAATTTTTCATTAAATCTAATATTTTGAAATTTATTTTTTTTATAAATTACTGTTAAACATGACATATAATTAGTTTTTAGTAAATCTTCAAAACAAACTTTTGATGGAACTATATAGTTTCCATATGACTTATTTCCATCTTCACTTATTCTACGATAACTTGAAAAGATAATGTTTTGTTTTTTTTCTTTCAACTTATATACCTGTTTTTCTAAAAAATTTTTATCCCAAAGATCATCACTATCTATAAATGTTATATATACCCCATTTGCTGAATCAATACCTTTATTTCTACTCTTAGCTGCCAATAAATTTTTAGAATTTTTTATCAATTTTATTCTTAAATCTTTTTTCATTAATTCGATTATAATATTAACACTTTCATCTGAAGAATTATCGTCTATTACAATCCATTCCCAGTTTGAATAAGTTTGACTCTCTATACTTTTATAAGTTTCCACAATAAATTTTTCTGAATTATACATAGGAGTTATTATTGAAATTAATTCTTGCCTCATCAATACTCAGCCCCTATCTTTTCCACCATCTTCTCCTTTTTAGCCAGAAGCTTATTATCTTTCACAACATCCTCATTCTTTACCCTATTTATTATCTTAAGAAGTGTCGCTATTATTAACCAAATATCATAGAAAAAATTTTGATTCTCTATGTAATAAAGATTCAGTTCTATTTTATATGGCATTATTTGCTCTATATAAAATTTCTCTGGATCCTCCACTTGATTCATCAGATACTCCTCATCTGAAAATACTATACTTGCTGGCGACGATATTCCACTTCTCACTGAAAAAATCTCTTTTTGCCTACTATTATAATATTTTAAACGCCTTGGGAGTTCCGGTCTAGGACCTATAAAACTCATATCACCCTTTAAAATATTCCAAAACTGAGGAAGTTCATCCAGTTTTGTTTTTCTCATAAATTTTCCTATCGGTGTTATTTCACTAGAGCTCCCCTTTATTTGTACTGTATTTTTTTCTCTAAACTCATTATTCACCATGCTACGAAATTTATAAATATTAAACTCTTTCATACCTTTTGTAAGTCTTTTTTGAGAAAAAAGTACCGGTCCTGGTGACGTCATTTTCACTACTATGGCAATTATTAGCATCACTGGAGCAAATACAGTCAAACCTATAAGCGATGCCACTATATCAAATAATCTTTTCATCTTATTCCTTTCTAAATTATTTCTTTATTTTGTGGTGGCTCCCTATATGTCACTACAAATTTTTTCATTAACTCTTTTAATTCATTTTTCTTGGGATTTTTTATAGCTATATTTAAAGCCTCCAAATGTTCATCCAAATTTATATCTGTTTCATCTATACGAGTTATAAATATTTTATTATTCTCTGTTTTTTGTGCTGCTCCCACATCATAGAGTAACTCCTCATACAGTTTTTCCCCGGGACGTAATCCCACTATATCAATGTCCACATTGGCATTGGATAACTTTATCATCGTTTTAGCAAGATCCATTATTTTTACAGGTTCTCCCATATCTAAAATAAATAGTTCTCCACCTTTTCCAAGAGCACCAGCCTCTATAACAAGTTGGGCAGCCTCAGGAATAGTCATAAAATATCTCGTTATATCTGGATGAGTTAGTGTCAGGTTTTTACCTTCGCTGATAAGTTTTTTAAATATCGGTATAACTGATCCATTACTTCCAAGTACATTCCCAAAACGTACTGCCATGAACTTTGTTTTTCCCTTTTTATTCATAGCTTCCACTACTATCTCGCAGCCTCTCTTAGTCGCTCCCATGATATTCGTTGGATTGACCGCTTTATCTGTAGATATCAATACAAATCTATCCACTTCATACTTTATCGCGACCTCTGCAACCTTTTTAGTTCCAAATATATTATTTTTTATAGCCTCCTCAGGATTATGTTCCATCAAAGGAACGTGTTTATGTGCTGCCGCATGAAACACAATATTAGGTTTATATCTAGCAAATAGTAGTTCGACCTTATCCTGCTCTCTAATATTGCAGACTTCACTCTGCAAATCTAAATTTTTAAATGTTCTTTTTAATTCCAACTCTAAAAAATATAAATCATTTTCGTTAACATCTATTGTAACCAATTTTTTAGGATTATACTTTGCTATTTGTCGTGCAAGTTCACTTCCTATACTTCCTGCTCCACCCGTTACAAATACAGTTTTATCCCTTATTATCTCTTTTATATTCTCACCATTGACAAGTAGCTGTGCTCTTCCAAGCAAATCCTCTATGCTCACATCCCGTATTTGACTCGTCATATTTTCATCTTGAAGTATTTCATCTATACTTGGCAATATTTTTATTTTTATATCTCCACTACATTTTATTAAGTCGATTATCTCTTTCACTTTATCTCTTCTGATAGTTGGTATAGCTACAATTACTGTCTCTATGCTCAGCTCTTTTATAACTCTTTCTAAATCATAAAAATCTCCGTAAACTTTTACACCATTTATGTATGTTCCACGTTTCCGCCTATCATCATCGATAATTCCTGTTATATGGTATGGATAATTCGGATTTGTAAAAGCATCTCGAAGAAGTGCTACACCCGCTTCCCCAGCTCCATACACAAGCGTATTTAATTTAGGCTTACTTTTTCCAAGCACAATTCTATAGGATCTATTCAATCTAAATAAAAATCTCCATAGAAGCTGTAGCATCACTACCAATATAAATCCTACCAATACAACTGTTCTGGAGTATTCCTCCCTTGTTACTGCATAGTAGGCCAGTGTCACCACTAATGCTATCAAATTTGTAAAAGTTAGATTTAAAACATCCAAAGAGTTTGTATAACTCCAACTTTTCATAGAATTTTTTCTAAAAAGATAAACACACAAAAATGCTACTCCATATACTATGAAATAGCTGCTGTGTAGGCTCTCTTCCCACTTATTCTCAAATCTTACTAAAAGGCCTAGAAAGATTCCAATAAATACTGTGATTAAATCTATTAGCAATTTAACTATATTTCTTCTATTAGAAAACAACTCCATTATTGCATTCTCTCTAAACACCTTCATCCCCCCTTCGATTAAAATACCTTCACGCTGCCTATATATTCCCTTCTATAGTCTCTTAACTCTATTTTCACCATACTGTTTAAAATCTCGTTTAGTTCATTTTGAACATTTAATAGCCCTATCTCTATTCTCTTCTTTTGTTCCTCGCTTGGCTCTTCCATATTCTTAGAAAATCTTAAATTCTCTAAAAGCTCGATTCTTAAACTGTTCTCTCTGTTTAGATTAATTAAATACATTTTAGATATATCTATGTATTGTTCCTCCCTCAACCCTACATCAGAGCTTATACTGATATCTCCACTATCCAATATAACAGCTTGTTTTTCACCAATATTATAATCTCTTAAAACAGATTCATATATCTTTTCTTTATTTTTCAACGAATTCAACTCTAAAACAGTATATTTCTCCTCTCCCTCTATAAGAATTTTTTCTAAAGAGATATTCGCCACCAAATTATTAGATTTAATATAGTTAGATATATCTCTAAAACTGATGTTTTTCACTCTATTTAGCTCCACACCCAAGCTACTGTATTCATAGAATATCTCTCTTGTTTTAGTGTTTCTCTTTCTCAAGTCAATCTCCAAATTTATAGATTCTATTAAATTATTTAACGCTTTTATAACGTCTCTATAATTTGTATATTCCTTTAAAAAATCATAGCTATAATTTTCACTCTTAAAAAATGAATCTATATAAAACTTTGGAAAACTCTCTATCAAGCTTTCTTTTACTCTTTTTTCCTCTACCTTATTTTTTAAACTTAAAGTCACTGAATACTCTGTTGGAATATATAGATATCTCTCTCCATTCTTCAACCTGCTCTCTGTACTGCCAATACTTCCTATAGGAAAAATAGGTTCTATCTCTATATTTTTTAAATTTTCAGCGGATACACCCACTTTTTTCATTAAAAAATCCTTTATTAATATCTCTCTTAAATCAAATGGTGTCTTATCTGGATTTAATCCCTGATTTATCTCTTTATGAGTAAATTGTAGAGTTAATCTCTCCATAGAATAACTATTCAAACTACTAATCGAAAACACTGATAGCAGCATTAAGCTTTTATTAATTTTTTTAAATACTTGGTAGTAATTTTTTAAAAATGCCACTATAACTCCTAAAAATAGTCCCATAACTACACCCATTACCAATATTAATTTAGCCTTCGAATTGTATTCAATCTCTACCGGAGTTGCCAACTTCACTATAGCTCCATACCTTATATAATTTTCTTTTTTCTCCAAAGTATTTACCTCTTGAACTATAGAATTATAACTTTTTACAATACCTTGTAGTGATTCCAGTATGTACGCTTTTTCCTTTTCTGTTCCCATTTTTAAATTTTTACTCACATATATTAACTCTTCCAATTGTTGCTGTAAATTTACCAGTTCATTCTCCGTACTCAGATAACTTGCCATCAATTCAACATAGTATTTTTCCTTTTGGTTATCTCCTACACTTATTTTAACTCCTTTGGGTAAAACCACATTCTCACCCTCAAAGCTATATCTATCTAAGAGTTTTTTATAGTTATTAGCTTCTTCTTTTTTCTCTTTAATACTATTTTCGAGAATTAACTTTCTGTTCAAAAATTCACTCTGAAACTTTTCTGGATTTTTAACTATATTTGTTGCTAGAAGATAATTTTTTAAATTTTGAATCCTTATAATCTCTAAATTCTCTAAATCTAACTGAACTTTTCTATATCCAAACCCATACGAGATATAATCTGTTCTTGTATTTTCTCTTCCCTTTATAAGAGTTTTCAATGAATTTTTTCTTTCATCTAAAATCTTTAAGTAATCCTCATAATTATATTCGCTATCACTTAAAATTCTCTCATCAAAATACTTAAATCTATATCTTGACTCATTTAACGCCTTATAATAATCGTTCAAAAATTTATAGTAATCATTTAAAACTTTTTTACTCTCTTCAATACTTCCAACTCTTAAATCAACTCTGTAGTTAGTTGGTGTATATTCCAAAAACTCTCCACTTTTAAGTAAAAACTCTCTTTTTTCCTCTATCTCTTTTGGTATAATAGCAGTTATTTTAAACCTTTTTGCAAACTCATCTAAAGAAAGTCTATGTTTTTCTCTTATTCCATTTTCGCTATAAATCCTTTCCAAGACATTGCTAACCGATAGGTTTCCTTCGTTATATCCCTCTGCTAAGTTGACAATTATAGAAGCCTTTCTAGATGTATTTCTTTCATATAAAGCTCCCCCAAAAGATAGTATCATTACCAAAACCATTGTTATAAATATAGTTTTTTTCTCTTTTATAAGAATTAATAATAACTCCATAATATCTATCTCATCTTCATGTTTAACCTCAGTAGAAATTTGATGCTTCATATTTTCCCCTCTCATAAACCTAATTATCTTTACATCTTTTTTTATATTCGTCTATAAACTCTTTAACAAATGCAACTACTACTCCTAAAAACACTCCCACTAACATTCCAACTACAAGAACAATTTTAGCTTTACTCTTCTCTTTTAAAGAATATATATCTGTTGTCTCCTTAATAATATCCACTTCATCATTCAATGAATCCAATTTTATTAGCTCATTGACATAGTTATTATAATATTTTTCCTGTTCATTTTTTCTGAGATCCAATTTCGGATACTTAGATGATATATAATCTATTTTTTCTTCTGGCTTCAGATTTTCTAAGTCGTCATCATTTTTGAAAATATTCAAAATTTCATTTTGAATCTCTTCAAGCTCCATCTTAACTTTTTCTAAAGAGATATTTTTCGCTATTTTTTCTTTTTCTATGATATCAGCTAGATTATCCTGCTCTCTTAATATCTCTAGATATCTCTCTATAACTTCTCTACTACTATCTTCATCTGCTATAGCTTCTACCTTTATCAAGACCTCTTCTGGCTTTTTATCATTTTTGGTTATAGTTATTATCTTTTGTAAAAATTTTCTTTTTGACGATAGATTTTGCATATTTTCTGGAGTATTTTTTAAATACTCCTCTCTTATGGACTCTATCTCAAAAATTTTATCAACATTTTTGTCTTGAAGTAAAATAGTATCTGCATCTATTTTGTTCACACCTTTTAAACCATAATTTTCTTGTTGTATAAGAATATTCTTCACTAGATAGTGCGGTGTAGTGCTGTTTACGTATAATGATCCTCCTATCGATAGTATCACACAAAATATTATAGTAACAATTATACTACATCGATGTCTCATCAATATTTCAACCAGTTCATAGAGATCAATCTCGTCTTCGTATCTCCTCACTTCCATCTCTTTTATCTCCTCATTTTAATATTTTACTTTGAAGCTTATTATAACATTTTTTTATTATGAAAAAAAGTAGAAATTATATATAATTCCACATTTTTTATTCAAAATAAAGAGGTCTAGAAAATTTCTAGACCCCTTTTTATAATCTTATACTCTAAATATCTGTTACTATAAATATGACTATATATATAGTTTCCCTGAAAGAAAGCAGTTTATTCTAGGAGCTGGAACCGCTGTTTTCCATGTCTCTTCATAATTATACTTTTGGTTAAATAAATTATTTACTCCAAAACTTACACTCAATGAATCCCCTATTGTATATGTCATCATAATGTTTATATAGTTATAGCTATTAATTTTTGTATCTACATAATGATTATTTTCTCCATATTCTTTAACAATGTAGTTTCCAATCAAATTAAAATTTACATCAAATTTCATCTTTTCTGTTATGTCAAACCCTGCTCCTAAAATAACTTTTCCTTTTGGCACCATAGCTAACTCTTCACCTTTATACACTCCCTTTGTTATCTCAGTATTAACATAAGAAAACGATTGATATGTCGTCAACTTTTCAAAATATTGCTCTAGGTATAACTCCCCTCCAAGTTTCTTAACTTCGTTGAGATTCTTATACTGCCACTCTTTTATTGCAGGATTATGAGCATTTTTTTGAATCAGAACTATTTCGTCATGAGTAAATATCGCAAATAGTGATAAATTTATAGAGGTATTATCTATAAAATCTCTAATTCCCACTTCAAAATTATTGGATATTTCAGATTTCAAATCATTTGAAAGATAGTTCATATTCACTTTATCTGTTATCTGTCCCGGAAGTGGTGACGTAAATCCTCTTTCATATCTTGTAAAAATAGTTCCTGAATCACTATATCTATAGTTTGTTCCTATCTCAAAAGCGTAGTTATCACTTCTCTTTGTATCTTCAATACTTTTATATTCATGTATTGTACTCATAGATTTTATCTCTGTTTCGCTATCCCTTTGTCCACCAAATCTTGAGTGTTCGTATCTAACTCCAGAAATAAGTTCCCACTTATCTGTTAAGTTATATCTATTTAATCCATAAATAGCATTACTCTCTTTAAAGATATTATTTTTTAGGTATATCCTTACATCCCCGTTTAATTTTAAATTGGGAATTGGTTTTGGAAAAAACTCACCACTGGCCCGAATTTTACTGTCTCTCAAAAGTTTTGTATAACTATAATCATAACCTAAAATAAGTTCACCTCTTTCATAGATATACTGTCCTCGAGTTTTAACTCCTACTGTATCCTCTTTAAATCTACCATTCATCGATACCGGTAAATTTTCTCCCAAAATATCAAATGGCATACTTCCAAGTTTTGGAATTTCATAATCCATGAACGTCTCTTCTGTAAACTCTCTACTATATCTTTGAAAATAGACTGTATTCAAAAATGTAAGCGAATCGCTAAATTTATATTCATAATCTAAAGAGTATCGCTCTCTTTTAGAACTACTTACCACCGGAAATCCTTTAATTTTTCTATTTTTTTCCAATAGTTCCTTTTCAACTGCAGTGGAATAATCTCTATTCTCATCAAAATACGACATCTGGAACTTTATTCTATTTTTATCATCAATAAAATAGTCTATTCCACCACTAAAGCTATTACTCTCTTGGAACTCTCCTTCTCTATATCCGTTTCCTTTCAAATAACTATAGTTAAAGTTTCCATATAAACTTTCTGTTAAATTTTGCCCTATAGAAATTCCCGTATTTTTAAAATTGTATGATTTTAATCCTCCCTCCAGCACTAAAAAATCCTTTCTTAAAGAGGACTTGGTTACAATATTTATAATTCCTCCAGAGCTTCCCGATCCATTTAACACTGTCCCTCCTCCGGGAACAATCTCTATTTTTTCTATAGAATTTAGAGGTATTGTATTGATTGGAAGTGTTCCCATTGAGTCATCAATAGGACTTAAACTCACTCCATCTGCCAATATTTTCACTTTAGATATAGATTTCTCTCCATTTCCTCTTATATCCACCCTTGGTCCAAAATATGTATCTTGAATAATTATATTTGGAGCCTCTCTTAAAACATCTTCCAAATTTTTATGACTTCCATTATTTATCTCCTCCTTAAATAGAAGTATCACATTTTTATTCTCTGAAAGAATAGGCATTTCAAAACCACCAGTTGAAAGAATAACTGAATCCTCTAATTTTATAGCCTCTTCTTGAGAGAAAGCATATATAGTTGTAATAAAGGACACAATTATAACCTTCAATATTTTCACTTTTTCTCATCCCCTTTTTCCTTTATTATTTTAAGTTAAGGAGTTAGAGCTATGCTCTAGCTCCTCCTCTTACTTATATTCCTCTTGATACATTTTCTCTTCAACGCCAATAAATACATCCGCAATTACTCCGTAAGCTTCAGCCCAAGCATTCACTATATCATCTGTAGCCGCTTCTCCTAAAACCTCTTTTATAGCTCCTAGTAAGTATCTACCCACAACTGGATAATGTTCCTTTGTAACTTTTACATTTATATGTGTTTTTGCAATAGATTGTACTGCTGGCATTAAAATAGCAAGATTATCTATATTCTCCGCTGCTGCTAATACAGTCATCGCTAAAGCTCTTGCTTGTGATCCATCCTTTTGCTTTCCTGCATCAAACATATCTTTAATCTCTGGATTCTCTTCTAACATATTTTTATAAAATACTGTAGTTATCTCAACTCCTTTTTCTTTTAAAACTGGTACTGTTGATTTCACAATATCTATCGTTTTTTGTGATAACATATCTAAATTTCCTCCTTATAATATTTTCGTTTTAAAAGTATACCAAAAAAGTATAAAAAAATCGGTAACATATGTTACCGATTTAATTTTTTGTAGCACGTTAACTTTAATAACAAAAAGAGGAAGTTTTACAAACTCCCTCCACTTGCTTTTATCTGCTCTATAACTATTTTTACTATTCTTACAAAGATAATTGATATAAAAAATACAGCTAAAGTTGTCGCTGCTACACCAAAATTATACCAGAAAATTCCTCTACTCTCATCTATTGACATAATATAGTTAGAATATTTTAAAATCGCTGTGGAAGCTATTGCCAATGGAAACGTGAATGACGCATACACTGGAGTAAATTTTAGTTTCATAATCTTAACCATTGATATATAGACCAATGCTGTCATAAATATCCCTAATGGAAATAAAAATCCAACCATTGCTGGATTTGGAGTTTTAAAAGCCACTAAATATCCTGCCAAACAAAGATTAGGTGGAGCTGCCATTATTGCAAAAGTTGGAAGTCTTGCGTCATCAATGTTTTCAACAAATATAATTCTATATAACATCATAGGAAGCATTATTATATAGAAAATAAATCCTATATAAAATATAATCTGTGCCAAATATGGCATACCCATAACTGTTGAATCCACTGAAGCTACAACTATTCCAATAGGAGGAACAAACCAGCTTGGAACCATATGCTCTATATTCCAAGAACGAAATCTATGATATACAAATAACGTTCCAAATATTAAGTGTAGCAATATACACAATAACCATAGACCCTTTCCCAAAACTGGTGAAAATTCATATAGTACAACAGAGAAATTCATTAAAGCCATATCTAAAGTAGGTATGAAGCTTCCTAAAGTTGGGTGTTCTAACTCCTCTTTAAATACATCAAAATGTAATATATTCTTTATAATTATAGGAAGAAGTAGTGCCAAAGATATAAAATTTCCTATGTATAAAGCTTTAGAATCAAATATAACTGCAACTGCACCACTCACTCCGGATATTCCTAGAGCTAGTCCTGTAAGAGCCACTGGTAAATATCTAAAATAATTTTTTAAATTTTTCATCTTCCTCGCCTCTAGTCTTTTATATATATATGTATAGCTATACACATGTTGTTATATTATACCCATCTCAATCATATTTTCTTTTATTTTTTTATGTTATAATCAACTAAAAAAATAACAAAAGGAGTCACAAATGTTAAATAGTCGTTCAACTTTAATTTTACAAAATTTAATATTACATAAAAAAGAAAAAAGTTTAAAGGAACTTTCTGAAGAACTTGGAGTAAGTGAAAGGACTGTTCGTTATGAGCTAGAAAAAATCTCTGAACTTTTAAGTGAAAACTCTCTTGACAACATTGAAATTTCAAAAGGTATCGTAAAAATCCCCAATTTTAAATCTTTAGAAGAGTTTTTAAAAGACAGCTACGATAAAACAACTTTCTCTTCCGAAGAAAGAGAACTTTATATACTCATGTTAATTCTTTTTAAAAGAGTTATCAATCAGGTGCAACTTTCTGAAGAACTGGATATCAGTAGGAGTACTATTAAACTTCATTTAAAAAATCTTAAAGAGACACTTGAGAAATATCATTTATCTCTAGAAATTTGTCATAAAAAAGGTCTTGAGTTAGTTGGAAAAGAGGAGGATATTAGACAGTGTCTTTTAAAGTTTCTAACAACTATTAAAAATAGAAAGAATATATTTTTCAAAAATATCCTAAAAGAATATCTGTCTGTTAATGAGGAGGGAATCAAGATATTTTTAAACTACTGTCAAAAAATTATGAATAGAATAATCTCTGATGAGGCTTACCAGATTATTAAAAACTACCTTAAAATAACTATTCTTATGGTTAGAGCTGGACACCATATAGATAAAATAAAAAATGAAAACTTCTTAGAAAATACAAAAGAGTATGAAGCTATTAAAAAAGGTAGCACACTTTTAGAAGCACACTATGACATTGAACTTTCTAGAGTAGAGTATCTAAAAATCACTGACTACTTTTTGGGAAGCCATACATATAACTTAAATTATTCATACTATGAGAACTGGGTAGAGATGGAGATTCTGATAAAAAAACTAATAACTGAATTCAATAGAAGAGTGGATGTTGATATATCCCAAGATGAAACTCTAATAGATGGATTACTAAATCATATAAAACCTACCATATATAGAATACAAAATGGTATAGAACTTGAAAATTCAATCTATCAAGAGGTTTTAGAAAGTTATCCACAACTTTTTGATATCACTTCTGAAGTTTTAGAGGGTCTTGAGAAATTTATAGAGAAAAAATTTACAAAAGATGAAATAGCTTTTATAACAATTCATTTTAAAGCTGCTATTGATAGAAATAGAGTTAGAAGTAAAAATAAAAAGAGAGCTCTTCTTGTATGTGGACTAGGTTATGGAACTTCTAAACTTCTTGCTCAGCAGATAAAAGAGCTCTATTCATTAGATATTGTGGATATAATTCCAAGTCATCTTTTGACAAAATCTTTAGAAAAAAACTCTATCGATTACATTGTTACAACTCTAGATTTAGATAGTACTGATATAATTCAACCCATAATTAAAGTCAACCCACTACTTTCCAATGAAGATATGGAGATTTTAGAGAGCTTCAATGTTCCTAGACGTAGTAAAAAGGTTCTTTTTTCTCAAGTTTTAGAGGTAATCGAAAAAAATACTACAATTATTGACAAGGATAACCTCCTATTTCAATTAAAAGAGTTACTTGATTCGACTTTGGTGGACGATATTTCTCCAAAAAAACTTACAATTTTTGACTTGCTAGATAGGACTTATATAAAAGAGGGCGTTTTGGTCAACACTTGGCAGGAAGCAGTTCAACTAGCAGGTGAAATTTTAGAAAAAAATGGATGTATCACTAAAAAATATACTGAAAATATGATTGAAATCATCGAAAAATATGGAGGTTATATTATTTTAGCACCCAACATAGCTTTCCCTCATGCTAGAAACGAAAATGATGTCTTTAAAACAGCTTTTTCACTAGTGACTCTAAAAAAACCCGTGCTTTTTCCAAATGACAAACTGGTACAAGCCGTGGTGGCATTTTCATCAAAAGATAACAAAGAGCATTTGACCCCTTTTGTTCAACTTGTGGAAATTACCAATGAAAAAGGGTTTAACATAAATAATTTTGTAAAAAAATTTTGAATAAAATAGAGAGTTTATTTTTATTTTCTCTTTAAATATAATTAAAGTATAAAGATTCGTGGAGGATATTGAAAATGATAAAAAAATTATTGGAAAACAACATTCAAATCCTGCCTCAAGTTGATAGTTGGGAGGAAGCTATAAAGATTGCTTCTCACCCTCTTCTAGAAAAAGGTTATATTGAACCTAGATATATTGACACCATGATATCTAAAGTCAATGAACTAGGATTTTATATTGTCCTTTCTGAAGATGTGGCAATGCCTCACTCTCGCCCAGAGGATGGAGTTTTAAAAATGGGAATGTCTTTACTTAAATTGAATACTCCTGCAAAGTTTGGGAATAACAATGTTCAAATTGTCATAACTTTAGCAGCAAAAGATAATGAATCTCATATAGATGCTTTAACAAATTTAGTTGAACTTTTAAATGATGATGAAAAAATTGAAAAAATTAAATTAGCAAAAACAAATCAAGAAATTTTAGAGATAATATAGGAGGTTTTATTATGAAAATATTAGCAGTTTGTGGATCAGGTTTAGGAAGTAGTTTTATGTTAGAGATGAATATCAAAAAAGTTTTAACTCAACTTGGTGTTGATGCAGAGGTAGATCACACAGATTTAGCATCAGCAACAGAGGGATTAGCTGACATCTTTATTATGTCATCAGATTTAGCTAATAGTACATCACTTAAAAATGTAGTTTCACTTAATAGCATTATCAACCTTGCAGAACTTAAAGAGAAACTTGAAGAAGTTTTAAAAGCTAAAGGGGTTATATAAAAGAAAAAAGGAGTGAATAGAGATGTTAAATGTTATACTAGACATTTTAAAAGTTCCAGCTATTTTAGTTGGTTTAATATCATTAATTGGTTTATTACTACAGAAAAAAAGTGCTTCAGACACGATTAAGGGAACTATTAAAACTATACTAGGGTTTATTATTATCGGTGGTGGAGCTGGTATTTTAGTTGGGGCTTTAGTTCCATTTGGGCAACTATTTGAAGTTGGTTTCAATGTTCAAGGGATTGTCCCTAATAACGAAGCTATCGTGGGAATGGCTTTGAAAGAGTACGGTACTGCAACAGCTCTTATTATGGCTTTTGGTATGTTAGCAAATATCCTAATTGCTAAATTTACGCCTTTAAAATATATTTTCTTAACTGGACACCACACTTTTTATATGGCTTGTATGATTGCTGTTATTCTTGCCGTTGGTGGATTGACTGGAACTACTTTAATCGGGGTCGGAGCTTTAGTTCTTGGATTTATCATGGCATTTTTCCCAGCTATTGCACAACCTGTTATGAGAAAAATTGTGGGCTCTGATGATGTAGCATTTGGGCATTTCGGTACAGTTGGTTATCTTTTATCAGCATGGGTCGGATCTCTTGTAGGAAAAAACTCTAAATCAACTGAAGAGATGGCTCTTCCTAAGAACTTAAGTTTTTTAAGAGACAGTTCAATTTCAATCTCTTTAACTATGAGTATTTTATATATTATAGTTGCTGTTGCTGCTGGTCCTGAGTATGTTGAACAAAACTTAAGTGGTGGACAAAACTACATTGTATTTGCTGTTGTTCAAGCTATCACTTTTGCTGCTGGAGTATATGTTATCCTTCAAGGGGTTAGATTACTTCTTGCGGAAATTGTGCCTGCATTCACTGGTATTTCTCAAAAGTTAGTACCTAACGCTAAACCTGCTCTAGATTGTCCTATTGTATTCCCTTACGCACCAAACGCTGTTTTAATTGGATTCCTTAGCAGTTTTGCCGGTGGTATTGTCGGTCTTTTAATCCTAGGACAACTTAAAATGATATTAATTTTGCCGGGTGTTGTACCTCATTTCTTCTGTGGAGCTACTGCTGGAGTTTTTGGAAATGCAACTGGTGGTAGAAAAGGAGCAACCCTTGGAGCCTTTGCTCATGGTCTTTTAATTACATTCCTACCTGTAGCTCTGCTTCCAATTTTAGGAAGTTTAGGATTTGCTAACACAACTTTTTCTGATGCAGATTTTGGAGTTGTAGGAATTATTTTAGGATATATTGTAGGTTATTTCTAAATTTCACAGAACTATATTATGGATACCTATAGGGTATCCATAAATTTTTACAAGATATTTTCATTAGGAGGTTTTTATGAGTGATATTATTCAAATGGAAAAGTTTGCTAAAAATATTCGAAAAGAGACACTAAAAATGCTTTTAAATAGAGGTTTTGGGCACATTGGTGGCGCTATGTCCATTGTAGAAACTCTAGCAGTTCTCTATTCAAATATGAAAATCAATCCAAAGGACCCTAAAAACTTAGATAGAGATTTTTTAGTTTTATCCAAGGGACACGCTGGACCCAGCCTTTATGCTACACTTGCATTAAAAGGATTTTTTCCACTGGAAACTCTGATGACACTAAATGACAATGGAACTACCCTTCCCAGTCATCCCGATAGAAATTTGACTCCAGGAATTGATATGACAACTGGTTCTTTGGGACAGGGCATCTCTGCTGCTGTTGGAATTGCCTTAGGTCTTTTAAGAGACGGTAGTGAAAGACAGGTCTATTGTATTGTTGGGGATGGAGAACTAAATGAGGGACAATGTTGGGAAGCTATTCAATTTGCTGCCAACTTTAAATTAACTAACTTCACTCTTCTAGTAGATAACAATAAAAAACAATTAGACGGAACAACTGATGAAATCTGTGAAACTTTTAGTATCTTAGAAAAACTTAGAAGTTTTGGATTTCACTCTATGCAAGTTAAAGGTAACTCTGTTGGAGAGATTGAAACAGCTTTAAAAAGCAATAACTTTGGGAAACCTAAAGCTATTGTCTTAGATACTATCAAAGGGCAAGGTGTTAAATACTTTGAGGATTTAAAAGCAAATCACCACGTCAGATTCAATGATGAGATGAAGGGAGTTCTTCTTTGGGAGATTCAAAACTTTGAAAATAGTGATAAGGAGGCTGACAATGAGTAATCTTATATTAGAAACTACAGAGATGAGAAAAGCATACAGTGAAACACTAAAAGAACTTATTAAAGAGGATAAAAATGTCTATGTTTTAGAAGCTGATCTTTCTGAGGCTATTACCACAACATCCATTGGAGTCGATTACCCGAAAAATTTTGTCAATTGTGGAATTATGGAAGCTAACATGGTCGGAGCTGCAAGTGGGCTATCTCTTCTTGGAAAAATCCCTTTTATTCATACATTTAGTCCTTTTGCCACTAGGAGGTGTTATGACCAAATATTCTTATCTGGAGCTTATGCTAAAACAAATATAAAAATATTGGGGTCAGACACTGGAATTACATCACAGCACAACGGGGGAACTCACACATCTTTTGAAGATGTAGCTCTTATGAGAGAGATTCCCGGAGCTACAGTTATCACAGCAACTGACTCTACTATGTTAAAATATCTAATTCGTGAGATAAAAGATATCTATGGAATCCACTATATTACAACAATTAGAAAAAATGCTTATAAAATCTATGATGAAAATGAAAAATTTGAAATTGGAAAAGGAAAAGTTCTAAAAGATGGTAAAGACTTTACGATAATATCTAATGGAATAATGGTTGCGGAAGCACTAAAAGCTGCTGAAGAACTTGAAAAGCAAGGAGTTAGCGTCGCTGTTATCGATATGTTTACTATAAAACCTATAGACAAAGATTTAATTATTGAATACGCCAAAAAAACAGGGAAAATTATAACAGCTGAAAACCATAATGTCACTGGTGGTCTTGGAAGTGCTGTTGCTGAAGTTCTTGTAGAACACTACCCAATACCTATGAGAAAGGTAGGCATTGAAGATAGGTTTGGACAAGTTGGAACGCAAGAGTTTCTACAGAAAGAGTATGGTTTGACAGCTGAAAAAATTATAGAGAAAGCAAGTGAGCTTGCTTTAGGAGGAAAACTATGAAAATTTTTATCGATACTGCTAATGTAAATGAAATTAGAGAAGCTGCAAAGATGGGGTGTATCTCCGGAGTTACCACAAATCCATCATTAATTGCCAAGGAGGGAAGAGATTTCAAAGAGGTTGTAAGTGAAATATGTGATATTGTGGATGGTCCTATCAGTGCTGAGGTCATTTCTTTAAAAGCTGATGAGATGATTGCTGAAGCTTTAGAACTTGCAAAAATTCATAGCAATATAGTTATAAAACTTCCTATTACAAGAGATGGTTTGGAAGCTTGTCGACATCTTACAAATAGAGGAATTAAGACAAATGTGACTCTTATTTTTACCGCTAACCAAGCCCTTTTAGCTGCAAGAGCTGGAGCTACTTATGTTAGCCCTTTTCTTGGAAGACTTGATGACACTGGAGTAAATGGTATTGAACTAATAAAAGAGATTGCTGAAATTTTTAAAACTCATAATATCGGTAGTGAAATTATAGCTGCTAGCATTAGAAATACTTATCACTCTAAAGAAGCTGCTAAGGCTGGGGCCCACATTGGTACAATCCCATATCCTGTACTTTGTAAAATGTTAGAGCATCCACTTACAGATGCTGGAATTGCTAAGTTTTTAGCGGATTGGAATAGATAGTTTAAAATATTGTATAAAAGAGCTAGGGAATAACTTAGCTCTTTTTTACTTTATTATCAACTTTATTTGATTTTTTTCTGTTTTAGAATTATATATGTATATTGTATTATACGATATCATAATATAGGAGGAGAATATATGAAAACTGAAAAAGATTTTATTTATTCTATAGAGTGGAGTGAGAATGGGGCTATTATTTTAGATCAAACTAAACTTCCAACAGAAACAGTGTTTTTAACAGTAACTGATGAAAAACAGATGCACCATTATATCAAAACTCTGACAATCAGAGGAGCTGGTGCTTTAAGTATCGCTGGAGCCTACGGTATTTATTTAGGAGCTTGGAAATCAGATGAAACAGATTCTAAAAAATTTGTAGATAAAGTTCTCGAAATTTGTGATTATATGGATACAGCTAGACCTACTGCTATTAAACTATTTGTAATGGTAGATAAAATTAGAAAGTGTGCTTTAAAAAATACTCATCTCTCTGTTCCTGAGATAAAAGAGGCAATTTTAAATAGATGTCATGAGATTAGACAGGAGAATATAGATGATTGTGCTAAAGTTGGTGAATATGCCCTTTCTCTACTAAAAGATGGCATGACAGTTTTAACTCACTGTAATGCGGGAAGCTATGCCACTGTCATAAGAGGTTCTGCTCTAGCTCCATTTTATCTTGCTAAAGAAAGAGGTATGACTATTAAAGCTTTTGTAGATGAAACAAGACCTCTTTTACAAGGTTCTAGATTAACTGCTCACGAACTTCAAAAAGCTGATGTGGATGTAACTTTAATTTGTGATAACATGGCTGCTTACTGCATGCAACAGGGACTTATTGACGCTGTCATTGTATCTAGTGATAGAATTACAGCAAATGGTGATACAATTAACAAAATAGGAACCTACAATGTTGCCATTTTAGCAAAATACCATAATATTCCATTTTATGTAGCCTCAACTTTTGCTAGTGTTGATTTTTCTATGGAAAAAGGTAGTGATGTACCTATTGAGCTTAGACCTGATGAAGAGATTACAGAAGGATTTGGAAAGCGAACGGCTCCATATGGTATAAAAGTTTACAACCCATGTTTTGATGTTACTCCTAATGAATTAATTACAGCTATTATTTGTGAAAAAGGAATTGCTAGACCAAACTATAAAGAAAGTTTAGCTAAAATGAAAGGGGAGGAGTAAATCTATGACATCTTATGAGATTTTAAATGAAAATTCTGCACTTATATACTCAGTCGAAACTTTAAATTTTTTTAAAGATAAAAATCATTTAACTTGTAAAGAAATTGGAGATGGTAACCTAAACAATGTCTTTAGAATAGTTGACTCTAACTCTGGTAAATCTCTAATTTTAAAGCAATCTCTTCCGTATGCTAGAACATCTATAGAAATGAAATTAGACCCTAGAAGAGGAAAGATTGAGGCTATGGGCCTTATGACTCAAGGTAAACTCTCTCCAAATATGGTTCCTATTGTCTATAACTATGACCCTTCAAAATATATTATAGCTATGGAAGACTTAACTGGACATGAAATTCTTAGAACTGCCATGATAAATGGCATTGTATTTCCAACTTTAGGGAAAGATGCAGCCAACTTCTTTGCCAATACTCTTCTTAGAACTAGCGATATTGTCCTTGATAGTAAAACTAAAAAAGATGAAGTGTTAAAGTTTATCAATAAGGATCTTTGTGATTTAACAGAACATCTAGTTTTAACTAACACAGCATTTTTAGCTTCTAGAAATAGAATTGATAATCACCTTTTAGACTTTGTTAAAGAAAATGTTTTCGATGACAAAAATGTAGCTTTTGAAGTAGCCAAGTTAAAGCACAATTTTATGTGTAATGCACAAGCTCTTCTTCATGGAGACGCTCATATAGGAAGTATTTTCGTCAAAGAAAATAGTCTAAAATTCATTGATACAGAGTTTTCATTCTATGGTCCTATGGGATTTGATGTTGGTATGTTTTTAGCTAATCTATTTATGAATGCTTGTTACCACAAAGCTCTTGGAAATATACAATATAAAAACTATGTTTTAAATCAAATTGAGAGCTTTATAGATAACTTTAAAAAAGAGTTCATTGAAGTTTGGGACAAATATGCCACTGAACATTTTGCTAAAACTAATGAGGAGTTTAAATTCTGGTATTTAAATAGTATTTTAAAAGATACTGCAGGGTATTGTGCTTGTGAAATGATAAGAAGAACAACTGGTTCATCTCATGTTAAAGAGATGGATGATTACAATGATAAAGATATTCAAAAGAAAGCTCAAATGAAGAATATAACTTTAGCATTACAAATATTATTCAACCAAGAAAAATTCAAATGTGGAAAAGATTACAGAGAACTTTTTTAAAGGAGAAAAAACTATGCTTTTAGAAAGAGAAAGAGAAGAACTTATTGTTTATGGTAAAAAAATGATTACAGAAAATTTAACTAAGGGTACTGGTGGAAACTTAAGTATCTTTAATAGAGAAAAGAATTTAATGGCTATCACTCCTAGTGGTGTTGGTTATTTTGATATAACACCAGAGGATATTGTTATTATTGATGTGACTACTGGAAAAATTGTAGATGGACATAGAGTTCCTTCAAGTGAATGTGATATGCATAGAATTTTCTATAAATATCGAGATGATATTGATGCTGTTGTTCATACCCACAGTACTTTTTCTACAACAATCTCATGTCTTAATATAAATCTTCCTCCTATTCACTACATTCTAGCTACTGCTGGGGTTGATGTTAGGTGTGCTGAATATGCAACTTATGGAACTGTAAGACTAGCTAAAAACGCTTTTGAAGCTATGAAGAATAGAAATGCTGCACTTCTTGCTAACCATGGGTTAATTACTGGAGGTAAAACTTTAAAAGAAGCTTTCTCTATCGCTTTAGATGTTGAGTTTTGCTCTGAACTTTTCTGTAGAGCTAAATCTATGGGTGAACCTATTTCGCTGTCTGTTGAAGAAATGACCTCTATGATGGAGAGATTTAAAAATTATGGAAAAAGAATCGAAGAACACGAAGAAATTTAAACGTGAACTACCACTACCCTAATAGAGGGCGGGGCTTCGTGGGATGTATCTGACTCATGTCGGATATATTAATCACGCTCTACGGGTAGTTCCTACCCTG
>Trix_p1__coassemble_1356_pt1 | contig 20875 bp, 35 predicted proteins | sample Trix_p1__metabat2_low_PE_021 | metagenome-assembled genome bin Trix_p1 | reverse complement strand
CTTATATAGTATTTAAAGAATCATATCCAGTAGACTTGAGCAAAATAATAGAAAAGTTTGAATTAAAACTATATGAAGCTGATTTGGATAAATTTTATCCTGGTAAAAATATTTCAGGTATATTAAGAGTTGAAGGTGAGATTAAAGAAATTTATATAAATAATGCTCATGCTGATACTAGAAGTAAATTTACAATAGCACATGAATTAGGTCACTTTTTTTTACATGAAGATATATTAAGAAAAAAAGGTAAAATAATTTCTTTTAGAGGGAATTATCAAAATATGGATGAAACTATAGAAAAAGAAGCAGATTTATTTGCTGCAGAATTATTGATGCCTAAAGATATAATGTATGAAATAATAAAAGATGAATCTAAAAATAACTTAGAATATTTATCTAAGCATTTCGGAGTATCTAAACCTGCTATGAGTAGGAGGATAGAAGAACTGAATGCTGAACAACGAGGATAATATTTGGGATTATAATATAGATTTTGATAATATACTTGGTTCCAGAAAAGAAGTTGAGTTCAGTACTTTTGAAGAAAATTATATTGATGAGAACGGAACAGATCATAGTGTTAAGTTGAAAAATATAGGAATAAAAAATGAAGAGGATAAAAATAAAAATAGAAATGCGATTATGTGGGTTTTGATAGCTATAATCTTATTTCAAATAATATTTATTAGTATAATAATATTTATCATGGTTATAAGAAAAACATATATTTCTGATACTGCTTTTAAATATTTTATAACAGGAGTGTTTGTTAATATTGTAGTTTTATTTAAAGGCATTATAAAATATTTATATTCTGATAATAAAAGTAGCCTTTTAGAAGATGTTGAAAATAAAATAAAAAGTAAAATAAATTAAGCACCTAATAAGGGTGCTTTTTTCATACTCAATTTAATTATTAAAAGTGTATAATTTAAATAATCAAATTATACTATTAAAGTATTGACATCAATAACCACATAGGTTATAATTATTTTGAGGTGATTTTATGCAGGAAGTTGAAAAATTTTTTGGAAATCTAATAAGAAAAGTAGATTCATATAAAGAAAAAACTGGCAAAACTTATAATCAAATTGCAGAAGAAATAGGTATGTCAAAAAAATCATTTGCTAACTTGAGAAATGACTGGAAAAATAATAGAGGTTATCCTAGAAAAGAAACATTAGATAAATTAAAAAAAATTTTTTAGCAAAACTAATACCCAATTAGGATATTAAATAAATGAAACTATTTTTATTCATAAAATACAAACCCTGTATTCCAATTTATAATTTAATTTTGGAGGTGAGAAGATTGGAAATAACCATAACAAATCAAAAGAATGAAGTAATAGCGAGTGTGAATTACCCCGCCCTAATAGAGAGCAGGGCTTCGTGGGAAGTATCTGACTCATGTCGGATATATTAATCACGCTCTACGGGTAATTCCTACCCTGATATATATTTTAATAGATTTTAAGGGGGTAAAAGTGGATATTTTTTGTACGATTATTTTTACACTTACTCAGATTATTTATTACATAAGTTCTTTATTGATTATAACTGATTTTATATTTCGATTTTTCAATAAACGTCTTTTTAAAGAAAAAACCTTCCTAAAAATTGGAGGGGGTTATATTGTTAGTCAAATCATCAAATTTATTTTTGAGAAGAATCTGAATCTTTAGATGATGAAGAACATAACATTGAAATAATATCTGAATATAAACAAGTATTTGCAATCAGATTATTTAAATTTTGCTTAGATATAAAAATATAAATAAGAATTTCTAAAATTTTAAAAAGTTTATCTGAATTCAAATTAAGCTTTAAATAAATAGATAAAATAAAAGTAGATTGTATTAAAAAAGTTTGCTCTATCTTGTTTAATTCTGGAGATAATGCATCTATTTTTTCAGATAGTTCAACATAAATTTCAGTTTCTTGAAAAGATTTATATTCTTTTTTGAGATGGACTTTTGTAAGTTCTCTAGGATGAGACATTTCTTTTGAGAAAAAAATAATAAGTTCAGAATACAATTGTTCGTAGATTTCTTTAAGATGATCAAAATGTTCTTTGTTATCAGAGATATGTTTTTTTAGCTCTTCGAATTGAGACAAATTTTCAGGAATCATAAAATTTTCATACTTAGTTCTGAGTTCTTCTACTAACTTAAAATCTGGTAATTCAAAATTGGTAAAATTTTTTTTATGCATAAATCCCTCCATTAAAAATATATTTTTCTCGACAATTAATATATACCTTTCTGGAGGGAGAAAATCAAGTGAAAATCCAAGAGAGATAACAAGCCTACTTTGTGGGCGTTCAATTGGTGCTCTTCATGCATAGATGAGGGTAGCAATTAAATATAAAAATAGGTTTTTGCTTTATTTAGGCTCTTCATACATAGCCAACGTAACTACGTATGGAGGGTCAAAATGAAATAAAAATAAGAGGATACGTTGGCATGTAACCTCAATAGGAGGAAATGAATGAGGGATGTTTTAATAAAATCTGAAACTAGCGTTGATGAATATAGTGAGTTTAAAATTTTTAGAAAACAAATGAAGAAAATGGTAAAAGTAAAATGCGAAATATGTGGAAAAACAAAAAATTTAGTTACACACCACAAAGACTGTATCAGCCCGCAAGAAAATGGATACTATAAAATTCATAGAAATAGGGAAGACAATTTACAAGTTTTGTGTAGGCTATGCCATTTGAAAGTCCATAAAATATTCAAAGAAAATAAAAAAAACAGAGGTGAGTTGTAATGACTGATTTTATAAAATTACAGGGAATATTTGAAGATGGGTATGGAATAATAGCTAAAAAAGTTATGAAAGATAAAACGTTACATGTAATAGCTAAATCAATATATTCATATATATGCTCTTATAGTGGAAAAGGGAAAGATGCATTTCCTAGTCAATCTTTAATTTGCAGCGATTTAGATATAAGTAAAGACACATTAGCTAAATATGTTAAACAGCTTAAGGAAGCTGGGTACATTACCGTTAAACAAGAAAAAGAACAAGGTAAATTTTCAAAAAATGTATACACAATAAATTTTGTACCGTTACCTATTTCATCGGATACGGTTTCAACCGATACGGAAACTATCGGAAACGGTCAAACGGACACTAATAATAACAGTATTAATAATAACAATAATTTAAATAATAACAATATAAATAATAAAAAGATTGATACATCAGCTGAAGCTGAATCACTCAATCAAGAGAAAATTGAATTTAGAGAAAACTTAAATAAATATATTTCAAAAGTTGAAGAGGTAACAGGAAAGAACAAAGAGGAAATATGCAGGGTTATAAATCCAAGTCTCATGAAAAATATTGACATTGTATTACTATTACAAAAAATAAATGATTCTAATTTCCTAAGTGGAAAAGCAGAAATCAAGCCTAAAATAAATAACTTTTGTTCTAAAACCATGATAGATAAAATCTTGATTGGATTTTATGAAAATCATGAAACTAAAAAAATACAGAAAAATAAAAAACGAAAAATTGAGAAAGAGCAATATGGAGGAGAGTGGTGGTAAAAATGAGAACTAATATTGAAAATTGCAAAGTATGTGGAGAACCTATTTTTTACCAAGAAGGGATTTATGATATTTACCCTGATTGTTCTTGCATGGGAAAAGAGAGAATAAGACTAAAAATATCAAAGTATAAGAAACTATCAATCATAGACAGAGATTTTGGAAACAATATATTTGCAAATGCTCAAACAATTTGTGACAAAGAGAGTGAATTTATTAGAAAATTTAAAAAATATTCTGAAAAATTTAAAAAAGCTTTAGAAAGCAATATAGGAATTTTGATGTCAGGACTTCCAGGAACAGGAAAAACATTTTATGCAAATTGTATAGCTAATGAAATTCAATCAAAAGGATATACAGTTTTAAGTTTTAATTTATCTGGATATTTAAGAAAAATTCAAGAAGATTATAGCAATAAAAGAGATTTTGTATCAGAGGAAGAAAAGCTTCTTCAAGCAGTTAAAGATGTTGATTTATTAGTTATAGATGATTTGGGAAGTGAAAAATTATCAGATTGGGGAATGGAAAAAGTTTATAACTTGATAGATGAGAGATATAAAGCTAATAAACCGGTTATAATAACAACCAATTTGGACAAGCATGGATTAGAAGAGCATTTAATGCTAAATGGGTCAGATAAGCTATTAGATAGGATAAGAGCTATTACTACACCATTTATATTTGATTGGGATAGCAGAAGAAAGATAAAAGAAACTGATATCTGGGATTAAGGGGGACTTGTGAAACTAAAACAATATAAAAAATCCCCACTAAGTGAGGATTAAAAAACTTCATTATTACCCGTTAGGGAGAGGTTTGAGGTTATTTTCTGTTTAACCATAACACTAATATTAGAGCAGTCCCTAGGAATAAAGCTCCGCCATTAATATTAAGGGTATCAATACTAATACTCATCTCAATACCTCCAGTTTGATTGATCTACTGCATACCAAGCGTCTGATTTCTTGATATACATGAAATAAGCTTCCACCGAAGTGAAAGCTTACATCATCAGACGTTTTTATCAATCAAACTAAACCTAACGGTCTCGAGTAATTAAATTATACATTATATTTTTCAAAAAGTAAAATTTTTGTTATAGATTTATAAATCGTGAAAACTAGGAGGGGAGTATGAAATTTGATTGGAATTTAAAAGAACATCATAAGTTATGTATGGATGAGGGGCTAATAGTAAGGAGCTACGAAAATTATGAATATGCAATGACAAAAGATGAGGAGGGGAAATACTGTTTATTTGGAATTAAACCAGATCTAGATAGTGATTATGAAGAAATTTGGGAAAAAATAGCTTCGAGTAAAACTTTTGATAACTTCAAGAGAAAAGTAGCTGGTTTATTTATGGAGGGTGAAGAATGAGCAAAATAGTATATTCAACAACTGGGGATAGATGGGTATTAAAACAAAAAGGTGTGAATACAACTATGATTGATACTGGAAAAATTGTTTCTATACTACCTTTCAATTTAGAAAATAGCATTTTATTTTTACAAAAATCAAACTTAATAAAATAAATTTTAAAAAATTTTTGAACATTGGAAAGTGAATAATACTGAGGATTCCTAAGATATATTTTTGAAGTTAGTGGAGTATAATAAAAAAATATCTTGACTGTCGTTCTGTCTTATGTTAAAATCGCAACAGAACGACAAAGGAGAGTTTTATGGAAAAAAGAGTTTTAAAAGTTTCTTTTTTCAAAAGTGGTTCAGGAAGTATCTCGCCAAAACTTAATATCCCAAAATCATTTCTTGATAAAATTGGTATTAGTCAAGAAGAAAGGGAAATTGAAATTGAAGTAAATGAAGATACTCAAGAAATTACTATAAGAAAGAAGAAATAAAAAACTCCTGCCAGTTCTCTTTCGAGTTCCAACAGGAGTAATGCCGTATAATACGACCTAGTCACTCTTATTATACTGCATCCACTCCAAAAATACAATATTTTTAGGAGGAATCTTTATGACAACAGAACAAAAAAATCTACTATTATTTTTTTTAGGACAATCTAAAAATGATAAGGGGTGTACTAATCAAAAACTTAAGGTATTGTCAAAATTACGAGAATTGGGAGAACAGTTCGGAGTAAAACAAGGCACACCAGAAAATAGAGTTTTTATGGAAATTGAAAATGAAATATTAACTCTATTTGATATGACTAGTAATCATTACTTTGATTTTGGAGTTGTTGCTGGAGAAATAGTAGAAAATGATAATTTAAACTGGAGATTAGAGGAGGCAATGTAGTATGAATGAATTAATTAAAATTGAAGAAAGAAACGGAGAGCAATTAGTAAGCGCTAGGGAACTACACCAATTTTTAGAAGTGAAAACAGAGTTTAAAGTATGGATATCAAGAATTAGTGAGAAATATTGTTTCGTTGAAAATAAAGACTTTGTAAGGGTATATCAAAAATGTAATACCCTTGGAGGAGAGCAAGAAAAAGTTGACTATTTGTTAAAAATATCTATGGCAAAAGAAGTAGCGATGGTATCAAATACAACTAACGGGAAACAAGCAAGAGGATATTTTATCAAATGCGAAGAGGCTTGGAATAGCCCTCAAATGATTTTAGCAAGAGCTAATCAAATACAATCTAGAATGCTTGAAAATTATAAAGAAAAAGTTTTAGTGTTAGAGCAAAAGATAGAAGAGGATAAGCCGAAAGTTTTATTTGCTGAAGCAGTAGAAACTTCTAAAAGTTGTATCTTAATCGGAGAACTTGCAAAAATATTAAAGCAAAATGGTATAGACACGGGACAAAAAAGAATGTTTACATGGTTAAGAGGGAATGGGTATCTGATAAAAAGGCAGGGTACGGATTACAATATGCCTACCCAAAAGGCTATGGAACTTGCATTATTCGAAATAAAAGAAACAGCTATTACGCACTCGGATGGGCATATTTCTGTAAATAAGACTGTTAAAGTTACAGGTAAAGGACAAATATATTTTGTGAATTTGTTTAAAAAGTTAAAGGAAGTTGTATAAAGCGAAATGTATGGAAGATAAATTCATAAAAATTTTATAATAAAACAATCCTCGGTATTAATTTACTGGGGATTTTTAATTTTTTAGTAACTATATGAAAAAACTTATTTAGGAGAGATAGCATGAAAGAATCAGAAATACAATCAAGCATAATAGATTATTTACAAATTTTAGAAAATCAAAATAAGATATTTTTTCACAGAATCAACAATACAGCTATATACGATCCGGTTGGAAAGAAGTTTAGAAGTATGGGAAAAGGAGCTAAAAAAGGGTTTCCAGATATTCTAGTTATAGTAAATGGAAGAACCATAGGGTTTGAAGTAAAAACTGCAACTGGGAAACAGAGTAAAGAGCAAAAGGATATCGAAAGTAGATTTAAACAACATGGACAAGAGTATTTTGTAGTTAGGTCATTGAAAGAAGTGATTGAGATATTAAATTAACTCATGGAGGTTTAAGTGGAATTAATTAAAATAGAAAATAAAAATGGAAATTTAGTTGTAAGTAGTAGGGTGGTAGCGGAGCAGTTAGGGAAAGAACATAGAAGAGTAATGCAGGATTGTAGAGACAAGCTAGAGGTTGGTGCAGAATTCGTGCAGACCTCTTATATAGATTCTTGTAATAGAGAACAGCCAGAGTTTCTGCTGACTAAAGATGGATTCATATTACTTTGTATGAATTATCAAGGATACAACGATTTTAAAAGAGCTTACATAAATGAGTTTAATAGAATGGAAAAGGAATTAAATAGTCAAACAAAAGCTCCTGGAACATTAAAAGAGGCTTTATTATTAGCATTGGAACAGCAGGAAAAAATAGAAGTTTTAGAAATAGAGAATAAAATTAAAGAACAACAGATAGCGGAGTATAAACCTAGAATAGAATATCTAGATACTATACTGAAATCACAAGATACAATGACAGTAACTCAAATAGCGGCAGACTATGGAATATCAGGAAAGAGATTAAATCAAATACTCCATGAAGAAAAGATTCAAAGAAAAGTTGGAGGACAATGGTTACTATATACTAATCATATGAATAATGGATATACAAAATCAGAAACATATATGGATGTAAAAGGATCTCCAAGAATAAATACTAAATGGACTCAAAAAGGAAGGGTAAAGATACATGAAATATTATCTAAATTAGGGATAATGGCTAGTATGGATAAAGAAAAAAGTGCATAAAAGGGGTGGATTATGAAGGAGAGGGAATTAGTACTTGAATTAATTCAACACTAGATAAAGGGGGTAGGGGATAATTTGAAAATATATTATAACTCAGATAGTATTGTGCATTGTACTGAAAGTGATAGTGTTTTTGCTCATAGAGATGTAAGCGAAATATATGAGGAGAGAGTAAGAATAAAAAATGCAGTAATGGAAACTATAATGAACTCCAACGGAGTAACATTCGGAAAGAGAGAAAAAGAATACTGGATATTACATAGACAAGGTATGAAAAATAAAGATATAGCTAAAAAGCTTGGAATAACCCAATCAACTTGTAGAAGTTTAAAACTTAGGGTATCTAATAAGGTTAATAGACTAGCTATAAAGTTAAAAGAAAAAATAGGATAATTTTAATTAAAGAGGGCGTTGCATTAAAGTGCAACGTTTTTTATATTTGTGAAAGAGGGGAAGGAGGGAGGTTAATGAAAGGTATACAAACTAAAATTAATAAATTGATTAAAGCCTTTGAAATAAAAAAGAAAGTTATAATTGTAAATTCTAATCAAAACTGGTTTTCAACTGATGGAAAAATAGTCACATTTTATTCTGTTGTAATAACTACTCCTGAGTCTATAGAGTACAGAAGAAAATTGAGAAGAGAGAAAACAGTAATAAAAGAAGCGATAGAAAAATTAGAGGATGAGAAATATTCATGTTTTGATGAAGAGGAACGAGAAAAGAAAAAGGATGAAATAAGGCGGTTAGTGACAAAACTGCAAGAAATCAATCTTGATTTAAAGTTTAGTGCTCCTCCAAAGTGGGAATATTCTTCTAAAGTTAGTGTTTTATTATTGTTAGCCAAGCAATATAAAGAACTATCGGAGGAGTTGAGAAAAAATGAAAGAACTTAAACTTACTTTAAGACAGAAAGCTTTTGCAGATTTTTACATAGAGTGTGGGAATGCCTCCGAAGCAGCAAGAAGGGCTGGGTATAAAGGGACAAATTTGAATAATGTAGCTTCCGAAAACTTGGCAAAGCTTGGTATAAAAAAGTATATAGAAGAACGTTTGAAACAAATAGAATCTAAAAGAATTGCGACATCAGAAGAAGTGATGAAGTTTTTAACATCTGTTATGAGAGGGGAAGTCAAAGACCAACTAGAATTTGATACCTCGGTTCAAGACCGATTAAAAGCTGCGGATATGTTGGCTAAGAGATTTGGTTTATACACAAAAGAAGTTGGCTCAGAGTTAAAAGGGAAAACAAAAAAAGTATTACAAGTAAAGGTGGTAAAGAATGAAGGATGATGATATTGATGTAAATGAGGTGACCATGACAGAACATTTTGCGGATATGTTTGTAGATGATGATTTTGACATATTATTGCTTATTGGAGGTTATGGTAGTGGGAAAAGCTTTACAGGTTTTCTTAAAACAGCTATAAAAGCAAGCATGGAAAAAAGAAAAATACTTGTAGTAAGAAAAGTTTATTCAACCATAAAAGAAAGTTGCTACGAAGATTTAAAAGACGGATTGGAAATAGCTGGAGTTTTAGACGAATGGAAATTTATTAAATCTCCACTTGAAGCGAATCATTTAGTGAACGGATCTAAAATAATTTTTAGAGGTTTAGATGATTGGCGAAAAATAAAATCTATTAAAAATATAGACTATATTATAGTTGAAGAAGCTGATGAAATGACACTAGAGGACTTGAAAGAGCTTAGAAAAAGATTAAGAGTAAAAGATATAAAAAAGCACATTGTATTTATGTGTAATCCAGTTTCTAGAGCTTCATCCATATATAGAATGTTTTTTACTAAGGATGAGGGGTTTGGATTTGATGAAGAGGAACTTTATAAAAAAAGAAAATTAAAGAAAATAGATACCATAGAGCTAGAAAATGGAATAAGAGAGACTATAACCATTAAAGTACATCATTCGACCTACAAAGACAATTTATTTCTCCCTCCTACATTTATCTATGAGTTAGAAGGTGAGAGAGACCCGAGATTAAAAAGAATAGCTTGTGAGGGAAAATTTGGAGCAGATGGGGATTTAGTATTACATAATGCAGTATTTGAAGAGAATGTATTCGAGAGGTATATCCAGAATAAAATTTTTAAGGAGAACTACTATAGAGGTGTTGATTGGGGTTATTCAAATTCCTATGCAACCGGTTTAAAAATGGCAGTGAATGAGTCATTGAATGAACTATACATCTATTGGGAGTTTTATAACAGGAGAATGACAACCAAAGAGTTGGCTAAGGGAATGGAACCATTGAAAGAAGACAATGTTAAGATATTTGGAGACAGTGCTTCAGCACAAGCAAATGCTGATTTCAAAGATGAAGGTTTTAGAATATTTCCTTGTGGAACAAAAGATAGAACATATGGTGAACAAATGCTTAGAAGTTTTTCTAGAATAGTAATAGACCAAGATAGGTGCCCTAACACTAAGAGAGAGGCTGAAGAGTGTATTTATAAAAAAGATAAGTATGGAGAGATAATACCGGGTGAATATAATATAGACCCGCACAGTATAGATACCATGAAATATGGACTGAGTGATAGAAGATATGTGCCACTTAAGGAAAGGCGAAAAGATAGAGGGAAATTTATAGGAGTATAGAAGGGGGGGAACAATGGCAGATAAAAAATTGATTGAGTCAGCTGTAATAAAATTATTTAATGAAGCCAGACAAGAAGCTGGAGATTTAGACATAGATACAATAAAAAAAATAGTTAAAGATATAGATATAAATTCATCTTTGAACAAAATAGAAAGGAATGTAGCTGGAAGAGACGTATTTATAAGAACAACTAGAAAAGATATGAATGAAATAGAACTTAGAAAAGTAGAAAGTATATTTGCTGATGTCAAGTTTAACAGATTACTTAACTATATACTAAAAGCTAGAGTATTTGGAAACTATGGATTTGAAATAGTTTACAACGAAGATTACACAGTTGATACTTTGATTCCGATTCCTAACGAATGTATAGATTATAACGATAGAGATAAGCGGTGGGAGATTAAAATAGGTAATACGAAACAAGAAATAACTTTTGAAAAGTTTCTTTTATGTATTCACAAATGGCTTCCTAATCGAGTCGTAGGAGAAAGTATATTCGAACCTTGTAACACTTCATTTTTAGACAAAGAGTTGTATGCCAATCAGCTTAGAGGAATATCTAAAAAATATGGTGATGTAATAGCGGTGGTTGCATATGATCCCGATGAAGATGAAGGAGAAATAAAAGAAAGAGCTGAAAGCATAAAAAAAGCAAAAGGTGAAAATGTAATAATGGTTCCGGTTGAAAGAGGTGGAGCTGACCAACCATCACTACAAGATTCGGTACATTTCATAAAATTATCTGACTTAGACCCAGAAATATATACAACTCTAGCGGACAGAGAGAAAACTAAACTTATTCAAAACATACTAGGCTCTACCCTTACAATGGATGTGGGGAGAACAGGAACACAAGCTTTAGGAACTATTCACATGGAAGCTGAGGAACAGGTAGTAGAAGAGTGTTGCTCATTCATATCTGATTGCTTACAAAACCTATTAAAAACGGTTTCGGAGATTTGGGGGTTCAATCATAAGGACTACTATTTCTCACTTGAAAAAAAGAAAGATAAGAAAGCTGAATTAGATGTAAAAGAAAAAGAGGAAAATATAACACAAACTAAAATAAATAATATAGCTATATTGGCTCAAACTGGAATAAAAGTTTCGGTTGATTATTTAGCTGAGTATCTTGGAATAGAGAAAAAATATTTAAGTGAAGCTCCGGCGAATGTAGTTGAGTTTGCCAGGGGTACGAACACTAGAAAATATCCTAGATAGGCAATTGGAATTTAGAGATAATCTTTTACAACAAGCTGAAACTGCATTTCTAGAAAAGTGGTCAAAAGATTTAAAAGCACAATTGTTGAAATGGTGCTCTAAGCTCACAAAATTGAAAATAAAGCCAGTGGTATTAAACTTCGACACTTTTATCGACCAAGCAACTCTCGTTGAGATTTTAGCAAGAATAGGAGAGGGAAACAATGCAATAAAATTTGAAGAGGAAATAAATCCTTTTGAAATGAAATTTGATGAAGCTATAGCTTATGCATTGAATAAAAAACCAGCTCTTTTTAATGAGTTAGATGAAATAACAGATAAAGTTAAAAATAATTGTTTCTGGATAAAGAGATCTACTGAATTAACAGCAACAGAAAAAGTTCTTAAAGAACTTCAGAAGTCGCTTGAATCTGGTGGAACTTTTAAAGAATTCATGAAAGGAATTGACAGTGTAGTAGATAAAGTTGGAATGGGTACAAATGGTTGGTATGCATCTAATGTGTATAGAACAAACATGATGACATTCTATAACTCTGGAACTTATAAACAACAAATGGATAATATAGCAGATAAACCTTATTTATTTTATGATGGAATCGCAGACAATAGACAATCTAAAATATGTCAAGAGCTAGATGGAAAAGTATATAAAGCAACAGACTCTATATGGGCTAGAATATACCCTCCTAATCATTACGGTTGTAGGTCGAGTGTAGTAGCTATGAGCAAAGAAGATGTAGAAGCTTTTGGATTAACTATTCTCTCTCCTACAAAGGCAATAAAAGAGATAGAATTAGGGGGATTTGAAGGAAATCCATTCGATAGTTACTGGAAAAAGCTTGAAAAGAATGTTATAATTAAGGATAAGAGATTAACCAAGGAACTAAATAAAATTCCAGATTCTATAGATATGGAAGCTAGAAAAAAATATTTTTTAAATCCTAAGAATGTAGACAAATATTTTACTGGTTCTAAAGACAATAGAAAAGATTTATTGAAAGATATACTGGGAGTTAACGATATGGCACACTTGAAGATTGGAGTCAGAAAAATAGATGATTGGGGATATTGTAGCTACTATAATCAAAAAGATGGGACTATTAAATATAGCGAGATAGTTTTAAAAAATAATGACACAAGAACTAAAGAGAGTCGGTTAAAAACATTACTTCATGAATTCACTCATTTGACAGGAGATGGAAAATTAAAAATTTCAAGAGCAATAGAAGAAACTCTTGCTGAAACAATAGGACATTATACGGCTGGATTGTACTCTGACGGCAATAAAATAGCAGTCTCTTATCCTGAAATTCTTGTAAAAACATTACCTGAGCTGAGAAAAATCACAGGTTTTGAAAATTGCACTACTATAGAAAGTTTTGGAAAAAAATTGTTTTCAGAATTAAAAAAATCTGATTTTGATAGAGTTGATATGATGAAAAGATTGAATATAGACGATTTGAGTATCGGAAAAACAAAGGATATGTTAGAATTAGTTTATAAAAATAAAAACAATTTAGGAGAAATAAAAGAATTTTTCTTGGATGTTCAACTATCTAATTATTCTGGCACGAGGGATAGAATTGAAATAAAATACAATTTTATAATTGAAATGATTGAGAAATCTGATAATTTAAGTGAGTTTATCTCTAAAGCTTATAGAGAAGAGGTTTGTATACGGAATTTGGCAAGTTCATTAATAAAAAAGGGGTGGTTTTAATGGAAGGTATATATACGAGGTTTTTGGAAGCTGTTGAATTTGAGGGTTTAGTGGTTAATGATAAAGAGTTTTGTGTGAAGATAATAGAAGAATTAGAAGAAGATTGCGGTATAAATCTGGATAAAATAGATAAAATAAAAGAAAGAATAAAAAATAAAAATGAAATTGCATTTTTAAAATGGTTAGGATTTTAGAAAGAGGAGTTCATGGGAAATATAAAGCGAGGTGTAGAAATATGAAAGATGAATTGGAAGAGTATAATAGGCTCTTGGAGGAAGGTGTTAAATTTTAAGAGAGATAGAGTTACTTGGGGAGGAATAGATGGATAATTTTAGAATAATGTATAGGATACTTAAATATCTTGAGGAAGCTATGGACGAAGATGTACCTGATACTAATCAAATAACTCATGAAAAATTAGGAATAACTCAAAGAAGCTTATTGGAAAAGAAGTAAAGATGAAGTTTACAATGAAACTTTTGGAAACCTTTTTGATTTATATACAAACTTAGATACAATTGAGTCTAAAGAACAAATAGAATTTATAGAGAAACATTTTCCAAAGCTAATAGATAATTTTTTAGAGTTGTTGAAAAAAGTTAGCGTGTTTTGATAAATAAAAACACAGATTATATTTCTAGAAGTCATCAAATATTGGCTTGGAACGAATCTAAGGAAGCTAAAAAGATAATTTCAGAAGCCTGTAAACGTGCCAAAAAAACATTGGATGGGAAAGGCATCAAGAATCATGAGTTAAAACTAAATATTTCTATGTATGCTCGTGAAAATGACTCAGAGTGTTTAGCGGAAGGCTTGGCTGACTATTATGCAAATGGAGAAAAATCGCAGATTCTTTCTAAAAAAATATACGAAATCTTAAAGGAGTTGTTAAAATGATAGATCCTAAAAAATATGAAAAGTATGCTAAATATTTAATTTATGATGATGAAGGGAAACTTTTAGGGATAAAAGAAGATGCTCCAAAATCTGCAAAACTTGAATTTGAAAAACAAGTAGAATTTGAAAAATCGTTCATAGATAAAAATGAACCTATCCCGAGATAGAAAATTTTGGAAGGTAATATTTAGACGTAAACTTATCAATGAAATTTCTAAATACGCTGATTATTCAGCATCTGAATGTTTAGCAGAAGCATTGGCTGATTATTATGTTAATGGGAAAACTGCAACCAAGCTTTCACATGAAATAGTTAAACTGCTCAAAGGGAGGTTTTGAAAATGCAAATATCTGAAGAATTATATATGAAATTTGAAAAGTTTCTTGAAAGAGACGAAGATGGTTGGGTAGTTGGAATAAGTGAGGATGCCACTCTTGAAGCAAAAGAAGCTTACGTTAAATTCCAAAAAATAAGATTAGAAAATGGCACTTTAGAAGAAGAGTAACTATGGCAGGTAACATAGATGACTTAATTTTAAAACTTAAAAACCTCGAAAGTAAAGCTAAAGATATGACACCAGCTATGAAAAAAATATCAGCTAGCATGGCTACTAAAATAAGAATGTGTTTTAAAAATGAGAAGAATCCGGAAGGCAATCCTTGGGCAAAATCTCACAGAGCTAAAAGAGACTCTGGAATGTCGTTAGCAGACACTGGAAGATTAAAAGTTAGTATAAATCATAAATATACTGGAACTATAGCAGCAGCGGGAACTAACGTTAAATATGCTAGGGTTATGCACTTTGGAGCTAAAAAAGGTGCGTTTGGTAGTCATAATGTAACTCAAACTATTAAACCCTTTATTAGAACAAGGAAAGGCAAGCAAGAAAGAGTTAGAAGTCATACTAGAAATAGAACTATACCCACTCCATTTGGTGATATACCAAGTAGGAAGTTTGTAGGAATGAGCAATCAAGATAAAGAAAAATATTTGAATATAATAAAAGAAGAACTAGAGAAGGCTTAAAAACCTTCTCTTTTTTTATCAAAATGTTCTGAAAAAACCTCTTCTTCTATTAGGTCAGTGATAGTTCACTAAAAAAACCACTCAGTTAAGAGTGGTTTTTTGAATGTTCTCGAGATAATTCAATTATTTGTTGCTATTCATAATGAATTCCATGAATTTAGTTTCTAGTAGCTTCATATCATCATCATGCAAACTTCCTAAATGATATTTAAAAACACTTTTAGGCAAATACATAAATTTAGAAGTTCTTGCAATACTTGGGAACCTTAATTTTGCTTGTTGCCAGTAAAGTAATGGAACATCATATTCATCTCTTGCAAACTTGCTTGTTATTTTAACAGAAAGAACTTTTAAATGTTCTAAATTTCCATTATCAAGAATAACTACTGGTCTTATTTTAGATTGATTTGGGTCTTCTTCGAAAGGAAATTCAGCAAGCCAAACCTCACCTTTTAACATAGGCATTAGTTCATCTCCTCCTCATCGTAGCTATCATTATTCCATTCTTCATCATCTTTAGAAAGTAAGAATCTACCTTCAGAGTCATACTTTCCGTTTTCACTAGCTATTTTACTAATCTTTTCTTTATTTTCTAATAAAAACTTTAAGAAATCCATAACTCCTCCTTACTATAATTTATTTATATATAAAATATTCAACTAAAGTAAAAAATTTCTTGTTTTATATCTGATATTTTACAATCTTTTTGATTAAAAAGCAAAACAAAAATAAAAATAATTAAAAATATTATCTAAAACGTTGCATTTTAAAGCAACGTATTAACATTGGGTGAGAGATATGGCAGCGAGTATAACGTTGAAAAGAATCTCGAGGGTTGGTGGAGAGGGGAAAAAACTAAAAAGGGGGTGAGAATAGAGATGAAAAAAAGGATTAAAGTTTTTGAAGCTGGGAAGTATCCACAAGGAGACTATAACTTAGATAAAGTAAAAAAAGTATTTTCAACAATTGAAAATCCAGTAGAGGGAATCTTTTCTCACACCTCAAAGTGGTTAAAAGAAAATAAAAGTCCTGTTAATGTAGGAGAGTTTAGCAATTTTGAAGTTAAAGGAAATGAGGTATATGCTGATATTGAATTTAATGACAAAGGGACCGCTTACTACAACGATGGAATTTTAAAAGGTATATCCGTAGAAATGGATAGAACTACAGATAAATTACTTAAAATAGCTGTACTTCCAGTTGGAATAAATCCCGGAGTTTCAACAGCAGAGTTCCAAGAAGATGAAACTGGGATAGTAATTGAATTTGAGGAGGTAGAACAAATGGGGTATAAAGAAATTCTAGTTGCGTTAGCGGCTCTAGATGTAGCACAATTATCACAAATTGAATTAGAAACATTGAGTGATGCTGCTTATAAGATGAGTGATGATAAGTATAAAATCAAGAAATTAACTGAAAGTGGATATACTGTAGCTAAGACTGCTGAGTTTAGCAAAGAACAATTGGAAGAGCTAGCTAAAGAGTTAAATTTTAAAGTTGTTGAATTTGAGAAAAAAGAAGTTCTCTCTCCAGAAGAGTTGAGAGCACAAATAAAATCAGAAGTAGAGTTTGAGGCTAAACTTGAAACAACAATAGAAGGAATGAAAAAAATTATTCCGCCGGTGCTTCAACATACAGTAGAGTTTGCCATAAGAGAATCAGCTAAAAAAAGAGATGAGATAGTTGAATTTTCAGAGATGGAGAAAGTGTCTGAATTTGAAAAAATAACAAAGGACATTGGAAATCTTGGTGTAAATAAAGTTTTTAAAAATTATTTTCAAGATATAGTTGAGTTTGAAAGTAAAGATGAAGCAGTGGAAAATAAAGAAAGAATAAATGCGTATTATAAAAAATAGGAGGGGAAAACATGGGAAATTTGGTTGTAGATAAAAATACTTATGATAGAGAGATTTTTAAAATAGAAGGACCTTTATCAAAACCTTTTGTAACAACAGAAAAAGTATCTAGAGGACAAGTGTTAGCTTACAATGTAATAACAGGAAAAGTTTTTAAATACATTAAAGGTGATGAAAACAAGGGAGTTGCATTTAGTGTGGCTATGGAAGATGCTGAAGCTGGAGAGAGAGTTTTAGTTGCACTTCCGGGAACAATTTTAAATAAAGACCTTTTAGTTGGAGTTACATTAACAACTGACTTTGGAGTTATAGCAGACTTGCTTAAGTCGGGAATACTATTGGAGGAGGTAAGATAATATGGCACTTAATGCACAACAAATAGCTTGGTTAGGAATATATGGGGATTTACCAATGACAGTAACACAGTTTTTTGTTAGGAGAATAGCTAGGGGTAAAATACCTTATGTTGTAAATACAAAAACTATAGATTACGAAGAAGTTAAAGACCACGTTGTAAAAGCGAAAATTTTAAAAAGGGGTGAGAAATTTCCTGTTTCAAAATTAAATGGTTCTATAATAAAAGGAGTTACCCCAGAAGTAATAAAGGATTCGATTCCATTTACGCCTTATGACGCTTTAAATAGATTACCGGGACAAGAGGTATATATCAATGGAAAAAAAGTTGATCATAAAAAATACGAAGAAGATAAAAGAATTGCTTCTTTAAAAGTTTCTATTCCTGTAGTTCAGGAAGAAATTGCAGCTGGAGTATTTTTAGAAGGTAAATATGTTTCTCCAGATACTGGAAACGAGGTTACATATACACAATATCCTAGTGAGGATATTGCAGTTGCAGATATTAAAGAATGGGGTATTTGGACAACTGGAATGGTTAGTAAATTTACAAGAGAATCTAAAGTTCGAGTTGATGAAATTCTAATCGGAAAGGAGGTTTTCTATAAAATATTGTTAGATTACAACAAGTCTAGTAATAAAGTTGTAGTTGCTTCTCCGACACGGGTACAAACACCGGATGGAGATTTTGAATTACACTTAAATGTATTTGGATTTAACTTTATTTTAATACCTGATACTACTGATACACAAGGAAATTATATAGATACATCTAATTGGTTTCAACTTAGAAACGACAGTGCTGTTATTCCAGCATTTGCCGGAGTAGTTAACGTAGATAATGGAGAGTCGACACTTGAAGCCACTGATTTAATTATAAGAGTTACTCCAGCGGATTCAGAAACAGGGGAAGCTAAAACTTTAGGAGAATCAGCTTATTGTCCAATTGTTGTTAATCCTAATATTGTTAAGACTTACAAAATTACAGGATTATAGTATGGAAGGATATGAAAATATTCCCTCCACTCTTCTTTATAGGGTAAAAAAAATTCTAGCTTTAACAAGTGATGAAGATTGCATTACTTACCTAGATTCTATAAAAGCCGAAGCTAAAGTTTATATAAAAACTAAATTGGATGATAAGGCTGTATTGGACATTGAGCAAGAAAAATTGGCAACTGATTTATACATTCAATATCAAATGTTTGCTAAAACTGAGAATGAAGCAATTTCTAATGACAAGATAATTACATTAGATGGAATGCTAGATTCTGTAAACTACAAATGGAGAGAGAACAATAAAGAAATTAGAAAAATAAGGGGGTTGAAAGTGTATTGATAACCTTCGCTGAAATAATAAAAGATAGAGTTGAAAAGAACTTTTCCGAATACCAAGTTGATATTGGGTTTAAAGAGGATTATATTCCGGGTAAATTACCCGGAGTATTAATTACTCCAAAAACTCAGATTAAGAGTTTGAAATCTTTAAATGGTATTGGCGAAAAAGTAAATTTAATTATTTCTTTCTTTGACCAGCACGGGACAAATGCAACAGTTCAAGAAATTAAAGCGTGTGAAGAAATAATTAACTATCTAGAAACAGATAGAGAAATTGTAGCTAAATATATAGATTTAACTACAAATTTAAATGTAGAAGTACTCAAAGAAGAGGAAGAGTTAAACGGAATATTCGTTGGAACTATCTCAATTAACGCTGATTTAAGGAGGTAAAAATGATTAAATTGTTTTTTGGTAAACAAAATGCCACTGGAACAATAGCTTCTACATTGTTAGATTTAGGAGCAACAGACTTCAGTGGTGGAGAAAAATATAATTCGGTTAAAAGTGAAACTTTTAATTCGTTGCAAGCAGAAGGAGATCAATTTTTAGTTGGGATAGAGACTGATTTTTCTATTCCAGTAGAGTGGAATGCGAAAACTTTGGAAGCTATACTACCAGCTTTAGGATATGTAAAAGAAGATGAAGACGAACTATATAAGCTAACGGTGGCTGAACCAGCTCTATTCACAGTGATTGTATCAGATACATTGAACAGCAAGAAAACTGTTTTCAAAGATTGCAAACTGAATACTTTTTCACTGAATGCAGCCAAGGGAGCTATAGTAAATGGGACACTTGCTTGGATAGGTACAACTGCTGAGTTTCAAAGTGGAATTATAACAGAAAGTGTAGCAACAAATAGAGGAGAAAGTTTAGTTGCTATAGATTCTATAATAGAGCTTGGTGGAACTGCTGTAACTGCAGATGTAGAATCAGTGACATTAGAGATAAACAACAACTTAGAAGCCAAAGGAAGTATCGATTCACTTTATACAAAGAAAATTAGAAGAAGCGCTCCACAAGGTACAACTGCAAAGTTAGAATTTAATTCATATGACCAAGCAAGGTTTGAAGCTATTAAAACAAAAGCTATAGCTAATGCATCTGAAAACTTAACAATAACACTTGTTGATGGAGCTAAAACTATATTAATAGAAGTTCCTAAGTTATATATAAGTGATTCTAGTAGAGCTGACTACAAAGGTGCTGGAAGTCACTCTTTGTCTATGACAGCTTCAATTAATAATACTGATAATACACCAGTGAAATTCACATTTTAGAAGGAGGAAATGAATGTCAACAAAAATATTCGGGGATATTGAAACAGGGAATCATATAGAGATTAAAACTAAAATTTCTTTTTTAGGGAAAAGGAGATTTACAAATGCAACCAAAGCAGCTGTATCCATGACAGATGGAGGAGTTGGATTTAAAGTTGTATCAATTGACCAAGATGCAGATATAGTACTTTTAAGAAATGCTTTAATTTCTATTACAAATAATAGGATTACTAAAAATACAGGAATTACATTGCAGGATATTGATGATTCTTTTGATAACTTACAAAATTTTGAGCAAGCAATAGAATTTTTAAAAAGAGAAAATAAACTTGGAGAATATGACAAATTAGGAGATTTATCTAAGCAGGAATTAGAAATTAGAAGAGACAACTTGTACTCTAATATCGAGTTCATAGAAAATTTGATTGAGACAAAGGGAAACTAGCACAAAAGGATTGGGAATGCTATGTTCAAGTTGCAACAGCTTGGAGTAAGAAAACTCAGATAGCATACCACATTCCTGAATTTACTTTTTTAAAAAAATATGCTAGACGAATGGATGAAATGAGGAGATACCTAAGGTGTGATATGATGGGTAACTATGAAATAGCATTTTTACCAAAAACCGGGGGGATGGATGAACAAGATTGGGATTGGGTAGAAGATATAGAATTAATAATAACCGCTCTTAACAGGGCTAAAAAAAGTTAAGGGTACAATGAGTGCCCTTATTTTCGAATCTGTTAACTAAAGATGAAAAATAGGTCCAGTTCTTTGAAAAGAGAT
>Trix_p1__coassemble_1344_pt1 | contig 21028 bp, 17 predicted proteins | sample Trix_p1__metabat2_low_PE_021 | metagenome-assembled genome bin Trix_p1 | reverse complement strand
TAAATTTATATCGATATTTAGTTGTACTTTTCCTCGATAATTTCCATCCATTACATTTTTATTCCTAATTGGGTTAAAGTATCCCTCTAAATTATATCCCTCCTCATGTACTGTTCTGCCTTCACTATCCACAATCTCTCTTTTATAAATTCTATAAGTTGATAGATCTTCTATGACAAATTTATTATCTGGATGTTCTGTATTTTCTAACTCCACCTCTCTTTGTCCAGCTCTTATAATTGCAATAGTATCATACTCTCCTAAATCTTTTCCATAGTATGAAACTTTCAATTTATTTAAAGATTTTATCTTATTTCTTGTATCTCCGTAATAGAAACTACCAGGATTTAATACACTTCCAAAATATAAACTATCTAAAGAACCATCTGGAATAATTCCATCTGTCAACAAACTATTATCATACTCAATTTTTAATACAGATCTATCCTCACTCTCTCCTAGCTCTATTCTATACATAGCTGTTATACCTCTATCATCTTCAACTTGTATTAGAATTTTATCATTGGATATATCTCCATCCCAATATTGAAGATTAAAGGCTATTGCATTGTTCGAAAACTTGTTAAGTGTCATAAAGTAACTAGTTTTTAAATTTTTTTCATAAATTATATCTACAGGTGCTTGCAAATTGCCATTTACTATATATCCTTCTGCCAATTTTTCATTATTAGCTCCCTCTCCTTCTTTCCACTTATAAACTTTTATTTTTCCATTTTGAGGGATATTTTGTATATAGTCACCCTTCTTTTTTAAAGTCATTCCTGTCCCAGATACTAACGTTCCATCTGTACCAAATTCAACATTTTTTCCTCTACTATAGTTCAAATCATGAGTAAATACTAGCTCACCCATACTTATAGGTTTTAACTCTATACTTTCAATAAGTCCTTCCCAATAATCTTTTCTACCTATTCTTATCTTTTTATTTTCTAATGAACTATCTATTTTTTCTACACTTCCTGAAGTATATTCATATATTATACCAGCTTTATATCCTGATTGTGTAGCATCGATAGCTATTGCCAACATTTTTGGTGTTGTAGAAATAGAGTTTTTATCCAGTATACTTCCACTTTCATCTATCGCAACTATTTTTCCTTTTATCTCACCTGATGATTTATTTTTTGCTGTAAATACAATATCCTCATCGTAATCTATTCTGACACCTATTGAATCATCAGAAGTTTTAGTTATTTCTAAATCCACATCATTTTTTAAACTAACATTTCCAATAGGATATATTATTTTATTATTCTTCAAGTATTTTCCCACTGCTAGAGTTTCCTTTTCCAACTTAAATCTATCATCCATATTGTAATACCATTTTTTTGGATTTATAGCTGGTATATGAAGATTTACCTTTTCGCTTGCTACAATACCACCAGTTTTTGAACTTTTATACTCCAATATTATAGGTATATTTGACTCCTTGAACTTATACTCTTTAATTCCTAAAGTCAGAACTTCAAGTGAATTTTGTGCTTCCATTCCACTTTTAATATCTGGATCGCTTGAATACCCTATATATATCTCTCCTGCTAGAGTTTTCAAAACTCCTTGCCCTCCTGATGAATTCATAGAAATTTTTGTGCTTTCCGTACTTCCTTCTAATTTTACTACTAATTCATGACTTGAACCGTATTCAGAATTCTTATAGTCATACGGATTCAATAGTCCTCTCATAGTCAATGTACTATATTTATCTGTAACTACATCTGTCGAGTACAAAGCTTTTGTCAAATATGCTCTTATTAGTCCCTTCTTTCCATCCGATTTTATAAGTGCTCTATCTCCCTTTAAAGATATTTTTACTGAAGTATCCTGCTTAATTTCTGCCTGTAAATTCATTTGAAATAATGGATCATATAAAAACTCTCCCAAGCCTAACTGAGATGTATTATCTGTTTTTAATCCTATATATGCTATCGTGTTACCTTTTATAGTATTTGTATCTATACGGTTAGCTTCGTACTCGGCTAAAATATTATAGATAACTCCCGGCTCTAATTTTTCTGCTGCTGATTTTCCAATATGAAGATATATATTTTTCTCTTGATCTTGACCTTCAACCTGTAAGAAATCTATCTCTGTTGTATTAGAAGAAGAAAAACTTAGATAACCGTTTATCCCATCTGTTTTTAAATTACTTTTAGAATTTTTTAATACAACTCTATTTGGCAATCTTATGTAGTTTAATGTTGTACTATTTTTCTTAATTATTTCACGCCTTGTTGCATCTCTTCCCAACAAACCAACTGATCCCAAGTTTTTTACAATTGTATTGGTTGTCGTTGCATCTTCTAACTTATCTCTAGTAATTTCTAAATTTTGAGTCAATAAAACACTTTCATTTTTACTAAAAGATGGTTGCAAAGTTGACATACTTGAATATGCTTCTTTTTTTGCATTATATGGAGGCATTATTAATTTATTATATATTTTTTCATAATTTCCATTTTTAAAAACATGGAATGTTCCAAAAACATTTTCATCCTTTGTTAAAACAAACTCTTTTAAACGTAGATATACCTGCTGACTTATATCATTTGGTGATATTGGATATATATCAACTGCTAATCTAACTTGCTTACCCTTAAACCCTTTTGTCTTAGTTGCATCGAAAGATTGGCTTTGTTGACCAGAAGCTAAGTTAAAAAACACGTCATTATTTTCATCTCTTATACTTCCTGAACCTATATTTTTCGAGCTAACTCCTACATTATAACGTTTTGTTAAATCATTTAAATCTATCTCTTCACTCTTATGTGTATCTGCTGCTGAAAATCCTTTAGAACTTTTCAACCATATCCACTGAGGAATTGTTCTTTTTCCCTTTCCATAAGTTATCTCATAAACATATACTTGTGGTTGAATGTAGTCATGTACATTACTTCGCCATATACTTTCTACATTCTCTCTTGTTAATACTCCTCCTATCTCTCCTCTTCCCTTTCCTTCATCTGTCAATACTAACTCACCATTTTCTATTGTTCCTTGTGGATGGTATTTAGCTCTTTTTATATAAAAATTCTTGTCCGATAGCCCATATTCGTTTACACCCTTTCTTGGTCTCAATGTCACCCTATCTCCTGAATATGTTGGAATAGTATGTTTTATATACAAATCCATAGGGTCAGTACTTACACCATCCGATCTAGCACCTAATGTTGCATTTACAATCTCTGTATTCCATTCGTTCGAATGAGTATAATTTGTAGGAACAATTAATCTCGCATCTCTAGTTGTACTGTTAGATCCCATACTATATATATAGTCTTTATTCTCTATATCACTACTTTTTAATGTCAAATTAATTTTTAATTTTGAAGTCCCGTTGATATCAGATACCTGTAATGCTCCCTTTATCTCCCCTGTCGTCGATGTATTATATCCAGATTTATCCATAAATATTTCAAATCTATCCGAGTTATTCCATACTCTTAAATCAAATTTTATTCCTGTTCCATTTTGAACTACTCTTATACTCTTATATCCATCCTTTTCAAAAGTTGCTCCTGTTTCCTCTGTAGTCACTGCATCCGCTGTTGAAGTGAAACTTATTATATCTGTTGTTTCATATTTTTGATTCGGTAATCTGCTAGACATATCAAATACTGACATACCACCCATTCTTATCAAATGTGAATTGATATCCTGATTATTTCCTCTTATCTGTATATCTCCTGATGAATTATAATCATGGTTAAATATCAAATTTATTTTATTCTCTTTAATCTCTTTCATTGCTAAAAGTACACTTAAATCTACCGTTTTCCCTATTTTTTCATTTTTAGTAGTTATCAAATTAAAGTTATCTAAATCTAATTTCACATCTCTATCCGAATAATCTGAATTTAAAACTACTTTGACTTGCGCTTTTTCTCTTCTAATCTCTTTAAAACTTAAACTCTTTGCACCACTATTTTTTATTGTCTCATAATCATTTCTTCTCAATCTTATTATAAAGTCGCCTTTTAAATCCCCAACTCTACTATTGTAGTCTATATTTGTAGATATTTTTTTATATCCCAATATAAAATCTCCCTCTGTTATTTTATCCTCTTGTGCACCTTTACCATTTTTTAACCGTATAAAATATCTATATGGTGTTAATGTCTGTCCATTAAACTCTACTACATTTGTATTTTCATTTGTACTGTTAATCTCTATATATGGATCCTTTAAACGGTTTAATCTATCTGTAAAATTTGTTATATTTAACTCAGCTAATCGCACATCCACAAAAGTATTGGATAGAACCCAGTTTAAATCATCTCCCACTTGAGTTCCGACATCATATGAAAAATCTAATGTTTTCTTTTTAAACTCTATACTCTCTTTTAAAGAGTCCCTTACATCCACAACTTCTACATCTGGCAACTTATTATTACTGTATATAACATTGCTTCCTGAAACTAACTCTATTGTGTTATCAGAATATCTACTAGTTATATAGCTCATTACCCCTTTCACTATTAAGCTATTTTCACTTGCTTTAGAGTCGTAGATTCTCAAATGAACTTTTACTTTTCTATTTTGCCCATTTCCTATAGTTACTATTGAAGTTGACTCTGGAATATCCAAATTATTTTTACCTTTTACTGGTGTTTTTTCTGCACTCAAATCTGACTTTAAATACAGTCTTGCCTCTATAGTTTTACCAATTTTATTTTTTAATAAAACTTTTCCTCTTTCATTTGAATTAGCAGATGTCTTTAATCTTACAGTATCTAAAGTTGCACTAGAATTTGGAACTACCACCTCTCCCAATTCAATATCCACATATGGAATTGTATCTCCGACTACTATCTCCTCACCTGTTGAATATAAAGTATTCACCTCTACCGTTTTATATTTTTTTCTTTCCCATGAAGTGATATCAATAATCGGTGAATTCCATTTAAAGAAACCTAAATATTCTTCACTATTTTCAGTTGTATTATTAAAATTCGTACTTTTATCTTTTTTTATTAAATATATCTTTTGAAGTTCCAACTTAAAATCGAAGTTAGCTATATAGACATCGTCTGCCGGGCTATCTACTTCTATCACTAAATTTCCCTCTAAATTATCACTACTTTTTTTAAGATTTTCTATAGTATATTTTAAATTTTTAGACTCTCCACTCTTTGATAATGAAAATATCTCCATTTTTGAAGACATTTTTTCTAAATCTACATTACTCTTTTTAAAAGATACTATTAATCTATTTTTTTCACCGTTTAAATATCCATTTAATTCTTCTATTTTTAATGGAATATATCTATTTTTTACTACCTTCTTTATTTTTTTATTCCTTGAATAAAACTCAATATATAATTTTTTAGGTTCATTGTGATAATCTACAATCACTCTATTTTTAATTATCCCTTGAAACGCATTACCCATTATTTTTTCTTCATTTTTTATATCCTCAGACACTCTGCTTTTACTTATACTTCTCGTACTTCTAGAAAGTGTTTTGCTACTTCCCTCTTGTGGAGACAAAGTTTCTGTAACTTTTATCTCATCGTTTCTTACCAATCCTTCATTTCCAAAAAAATAAAATATTTTCTTTTTTTCTCTATCTATATACATATTTTCTTCTATAGATTTCAACTTTGTAACTTTTAAGTTTAATTCTGCATTTTTATTAGAAGTAATCGCTATTATACTTTCATCTGATCTAGCATTTCCTAAAAAAAATACTGATATAAAAAGAATCAATAGCAAAAGTACTCTTTTTAATTTCATTCCTTTCACCTCGTTATTTTTTACAAAACATATTTCCATCCATGTTTATCAGATACATATATTTTTTCATTTATATATAATATTTCTCCATCAACTGACAGTAAAATATTCTTTAAGTTTTTATCATATAAAAATTTTTTTCCATCAAGTTCAACTATTACATAATCTGGTACTATATAGATTGAATCAAACTTACACTCCAATAGCTCTCTTCCATTTTCATCAATTATTCCATATCCATTTTCATCAGCAACTATTAAAAGATTTTCAAATTTTGGTTTAATAAATTCATATCCTTTTGAAAGTTTTCTATCTTTATTATCAAATAGATAACTTTTTTCCATTTCTCTTTTTACATAATAGTTTCTTCTATAAATCTCTAGCTCATTTACTCGAAACTCTGTCTTTTTTTCTTTTTGTGCTAATAAATCAAACATTATTATTTTCCCATTTTCATTAAAAATTATTACATCATCATTACTTCCTAAAAACTCACCTTCACTCTCTTTAATATATTTGTTATCTTTAAATGAAAACACTTTTGTTATATTCACAAACTTAACAACGTAAAATTTATTATTCACCTCTAATATCTTTCCTTGCTCCAAGTACTCCCTATTATTTCTTTTTAAAATGCTTCTTTCACCATCAACTAATAAAAGTATTTCATTTCCATAAGTTCCTATATAATCATAATCTTTTGTTGATATATTGCCATCTTTATCAATATATCTATATTTTTCTCCATCTATATTAACTATTACATATCCGTTCTTAAAATCACCTCCTGCATCAAATCTATTTTCTATAATTTCATTTCCTTGATTATCTATATAACCAATTTTATCGTCTTTTACAAAAAGTGCTCTCTCCTCCCTAAACTCTCCCAATCTCTTATAACTATCAGACAATCTCTTTTTATCTTTTAAATCATAATAATAGAACATTCCTTCTGATTCTAAAAGAAGGTATTTTCCATCAGAGATAGAGAATATTTTATCATTTGCAGGTAAAATAATTTCCTTATTATTCTCATCCATCAATTTTTCATTTCCTAAGTCATCCTTTATTAAAAAATATTTATCTGATAGCTTTTTTATCTCTCTGTAATCTGTCTCTATTATTTCAGAACCATCTTGATAAAAATATACTTTGCCTTTTTTTAATAAATTAACTCTTTTTGAAATTGGTATAATATTTTCATAACTTTCTTTCGAAAGTATTATTCTCTCTTTATTTCTTTTCACTGTATTTAATATTACTATAAATAGCATTAGACACACAGTCACAAATCCCGCTTTCCTCAGCTTCATTTTCTTTCTCCTATATATAAATTATGTGTAGGGTAATCCCTACACACATTTAAATTTCTTCTTGATTTATCTCCACTTTATTTATAAGCTTTCCATATTGAGCTATATTGATAGGTATATAACCTATATAATTTCCCTCTATAGCTTCTGGATCTGTACTCCACTTCCCAAGATTCTTTCTATCTATTACTCCATAAAAATTTATTTGTTCTTTATCTCTAGTAATAATATATTCATTCCTATCCTTCTCTATATAAAAGCCTTCAACCTTTATCCAATGTTTTTTATTTGTTAAATAACCAATTTTGGGAAATAAAAATTTTAACATTTTTCCATAATCTTCGTCTTTATTATCTGTTGATACTTCTACTATGCCTTTTGCCAATACTTTACTTCCCAAAGCTTCAGTGTTTATTCTTTTAAATACCATTGGTTCAACAACCTTTATATTTATTTTTGCATAAGAAAAATTGAACACTACCACATATAAGAGTATAATGTTTTTTAAAATTTTTATCATCACTCTACCTCAACTGTTAAATAGATTTTTTTATAAAAATTTCCTTCTGTAGATATTCCACTACCTTTTATATTTACATAGTTCCCATCCAATATTTTTGAGTTAATGTATTTAGATGAATACAAATATGTATCTATAGCTCCATCCTTATCTATATCTATTTCATTTTCTGAAAATTTTAGTTTGTAATAATCTTTTTTCTCAGGTTTTTTATTAGTCTCTACATTAAATGGAATTGTAATTTCTTGATCATCTATCAGTGTAGCTTCAATCTCTACATCTGATATTATTTCTAAAGGTACATAAACACTAGTTTTTATAGGTAACATTACTGTATCGATTTTCTCTAAAACTCTACTTTTTACCTCCTCTTGTTCACCTACCTCCTCTTTTGAAGTATTGTCTATCTCTATATTTGGAACAGCTGGAACCAAGGGTATTAAGGGAATTATTGGAAGTTTATCTAAACTTTCAGTTCCCATAGCTATTCCACTTAATGTTACAAAAACTACCATTAATTTACTAATAAGTCCCATCTATCTTCCCCCTTCTCTATTTTCGAATACCCATTTAAAAGGTTGAAAACATATTTATTACTCTGATTTATACCGTATGAAAGTTCAACAGTTTCAATCTTTTCTTCTATGCCCTCTATATCTCCTAAATACTGAATCTTAATTTTATATTTTTCACTGAACAAACCACTTACTTGGAATTCACCATTATCTTCAGGTATAGTGTGTTCAAGCTCTTTTCCAGTCTCGTCAATAACAGTAACAATTATATCGTTATATACTTCTACTAACTCCTCTTTTGGAATATCAAAATCCTCTAAAGATATATATCCTTCTAGAGTCACCATAGGTTGAATCGGTATATCCATCTCTATCTCTGAGACGTGCTTTGACAGAACTTTCATGGATGAGTATGCCAAATGGTATTCAGGTCTGTTTAAACTTGCCTTTACTTCATACTGTATTCCATTTGATAAATTATATATATATCCGATACCTTTATCATCCGTAATCACTGCTTTATCACCAATAGATACTTTTATTTCTGGTAAAAGTTTTTCACCTTTATCCCATTTATTATTTCTATTTGTATCTAAAAATGTCTTTACCTTTACTCTCGAACTATTTATATCATTTATTTTTTCTAGAGGATTTTTTAAAGATACTACCTTATCTATTCCAACTTCGAAAGACTGATTTCCAATCTTATCTATACCTCCATCCATTACAAACCAGTCGTCTATTTTAATAGAGAAAGAAATTCCTAAAGCACTTTCTCCTGAATTTCTATATTTTGCATCCACAGAAAAATCAAATTTATCGCTCCAACCTTTATTTCTCACAGAGAATACTCCTTCATAAGTATCTTTTTTTCCATCAACCTCTTGTTCGTATTCACCGCTTAACCTAATCGATATCTTTTCAAATCCGTTATAATAAAGATCTCCTCTATAGATATGTCTTTTTTCGCTATCTCTTCTATATTCTGCTAATAAAGAGTAATTTCCAAAAGTTTGCCCTATATTTAATCCGTATTCATGTCTTCTCTCTTTTTTCCCATCATAATTCTCTATAAATTCAAGATCTGAAGTTAACTCAGCCATACCACCAAAAATATCATATCTCACATTATAATTTGTAACTCTTTTCTCATCAAAATATTTTCCATTATGTTTATCTTTATATTCAAACTTTAGATCTTTTACAGTTATAATACCCATTCCACCTAAATTATATAAGTCTTCTAAACTTTTTTCACCATCACTATATTTAGGTAAAGCCTTTTCAGCATTTAAACTAACAGTATAGGGAAAACTAAATAAATAGTTAGTATATATTCCCTCTCCTCTTACTCTATCATCGAATTTATAACTTGTATTGTCTCCTTTTCCAAAATTAACTGGGTTTCTAGAAAATCCTGAACTCAGTGTTAAATTTTGTGTCACTCCATAGAAAATATCTATATCACCTCTATAATCACCACTATTTTTATCTTCTTTCAAGTCTATTGAGTATTCAAACTCTCCTTTATTTTGCTGATTATATGTCACTGAAGTATTTATATCTTTAGTTACTATTTCTCCTGTTGGCTTATAAATTTTTAACGTATACTTTCTATCCAGTTGCACACCTATATTTATAAACTCAACATACCCGTCCTCTGCACGCTGAATATCTATAGCTGTACCTAAATATATAAGTTCAACTACACTTCCAATAGGTACTCTTTCTCTAATAATCACTTCTTTCCCCTTGGTATAATAGCTTCTTTCTTTTTCAAATCTCAGAGCAAGCTCTCTATCATCTCCAGCAGAATAACTTCCTAATTTTAATGAGTGTCCCTCCCATAAATCCTTATAATATAGCTCTAGAGAACCCCATTTATCATTTTTTATATCATAATTTGTTGTCAGATTACCGTACAATGCTCCTCCGCTATACTCCATATTTCCTGACCACTCTTTATCAAAACTTTTTTCTTCTGAAATTTTATTAAAATTTTGAATTAAATTCAATCTTACATTACCCAAAGTAAATAGCTCTTTTTTACTCTCATATAAAACTTCGCTACTCTTCTTTTCTTTTTCAATATTATTAAATCTATTTTTTAATATAATCTCTATATCCTTTGGTGTTTCAAATTTTGTCGTTATATTCAAAGTCATATTCTCATCTGAGTCCACTAAAATAGAATCAAATATATCCTGAAAAGTACTTTTTTCTATAAAAACTACTCCATTTTTCTCTATAATTTCATCTGTGTAATATTTTTTTGTTACTACATCACCTTTTTTGTCTTTTTTAACATAAAACTTTCTATTAAAATCAATCTCCCTAGCTACACTGTCTATACCTATATTAACTTTAAATATGTTATCTTTTTTTATAAAATCTCTAAGGTTTAAAAGTTCAACGAAATCATATAGTGATAGATATATATTTCCTTTTAATCTATATATCGGATACGTTTTTGAAACTATATTTCCATTTATATATAAGTCATATATTCCTTCCTCTATTTCATATTGAGAATAATCATTTTTATACTCCTTTGATATTTCTACTGTCTCATCTACTAATATATCTTCCGCATAGTTCTTCTGAGAAAGTAAAAAAATCAAACATCCTAAAAATATTTTCTTTTTCAACTTTCTTCTCCCTTATTATAATTTAAACTCTTTACTCATATCTTTAGTTTCAAAAATAACTTTTTCTATATTCAACAAGTTTTTTAAATTTTTTAAATCTGATAAATTAAAATCTTTTCCCTTTAATATCCTAATTTTTCTACTAAAAATAATCTTACCTGACATATCTTCCCCTTTAATTAAGATATCAATTTTTCTTTCTGAAATATTCTTTATCTCTCCATTCAAAGTACTCTCTGATTTTTTTTTTAAAGAATCCACTTCAAACTTTTCTTTTATTTCTCCTATATACCCATATAATCCAATATTTGTATTTGTTTCGTAGCTTATACCTCCTATTTTTTGCTCCTCTAAAATTTTTAGTTTTCCCAAAATTTCAGTATTTTTACTATTTTTAAAATCTTCAGTAAAAATTTTAAACTCTTTTTTTTCATTTGGTGATAACACAAACTTCAATTTTTTCATATTTAAATACTTCGATATCGGCGTATTTTTATCTATCTCGACAGTATACATAGCAGGTACTTGCCCTGTATTTTCAACAGTAAATATTCTGACTTTATCACTTGATAAATTAAAATCGAAATTATATGGTGAAATACTCATATTAGCAAAAGTAAAAGTTGATAAAATCAGCTTAAAAAATATAAATTTACATTTTTCCATGAACCTTCCTCCATATATAATAATATTATTATTAGAGGGACAATAAATTGTCCCCTAAATAATTATATTATTGTACTGTTACTTTTAATGTAGCAGTTCCACTATATGTTCCCGTTGTTTCTAAAGCATTTAAATCTTTTGGCTCTATTGTTGATGTTATAGTATTTTCAAGTCCAGAAGATGCACTTGCAAGTGTTTCGCTATCTCTACCTAATGATAAAGTCGAAGATAATTCTTTTGATCCATTCATTAACTTTAAAACATTGTTTGTCACTCCATCCAAAGTATAATTCATTTGCGTTGCATCTGTTGAATTAACTTTTATTGGATTTCCGTCTCCTGTCTGCACCTTAAAGTTTTTACTTACAACCGATGATGTGCTCGCTGATTTTGCAGATGATAATAGAATCTGTGGATGTTTTAGCTCAATACTTGTCAATTGATTCCCTCCATCCATAAGTACTAACTGTGATGTTTGAATAACATCTATAGATACATTTACAGGTGTCGTTATTGCCTGTTTTGCTTGCGATGATCCACCATTTGCAAAAGATGTCACCCCCACCATTAATAATGCTGATAACATTAATAATTTTTTCATAATTTTAAATCCTCCTAAATTTTTATATAATTTTATAAATATAACAAAGAGATAAATCTCTTCATTTTTTACTATTCTGTAATTTTAAGGAAAACTTTATTCCCTCCATCCTCTTTGATTTCAATCTCTAATCCCTTGTGATTGATACTCTTCTCAATTGTTGAAGTATCTATCGATATCTCTCCATCTGGATAAATTCTCCCAAGTGGAATCATTGTACTATGCGTTCCTGTACTATCTTTGTATCTATAACTCGCCAATATTTTCATTCCTGCAGTTCCAATATTTTTAATCTTTCCTTTAAAGTAAGTTCCATTACTATTTTTGAAACTTTTTATATCACTTTCTAACTTTGGTGCTATATCACCAACATATCCAAAAATTTTCATCTCCATCCCTATTGGCAAATTTATTTGAGGCGATACTACATTTTTACTTTCACCTAATTTAGGTACTTCTAACGGAGATGTTCCTAATCTGGCAACATACTCTCCTTCTTTTGCACCCAATGGTGATTTTATAGCTACTTTAACTATTCCAGTTGATTTAGGTGGAATAGTTATTATCTTAGGATAGTATTGTATCCATCTGCTCATATCACCAGTTATCCTTTTATCCTCTAAGTCCTTTGGTTCTGATTTTTTATATATTTTATATCTTACGGTTTCATCAGTAGAGTTAGCTATTTGATACTCCTGATATCCACCATTTGTACCATCTATTCGTTTATCAAACTTCATAGGTAGCATCATCGCTCCAAAAGTTTGTACACAAATAGCTATGTATAATAAACTTTTTAATGCTTTCATTCTGTACCTCGTTAAATAATTTTTATTTTTATTCCACTCTCTTTTTCATATATTTCCAGTTTTTCTATACTATTTATATCTTTTCTATTTAATTTTTGAATTAATTCTGTTTTCTCCATATTTTTAAGTTTTAAAGAAGTTAAAAACTCCAAAGAGCTTTTATTTTTATTATCCTTTTTTAAAAAAACTTCAAAATTAATCTCTCTATCACTCACATTTTGCAATGCTGTTTTAGATAACTTTTTTAATGATATCTCCTTTTCACCAAAATAGATTCTCAGTGGTATTTTTATTTTCGGATAAACCTCTATTCCACTACTCCTTACAAATTCACCCTTACTATTTCTAATTGGAACCTTTAATTGCTGTATCAAAATTTCACTGGCATACTCTTTTTTTTCAAGTTTCTCCCAACCAGATTCTAAAGTTAGTTTTACAATCTTCTCATCTCCAGGTTCTAAGGTTACAATGGCTGGATAAAATGTCAATGTATTTAGAATTTCACTATTTTTTAATGAAACTTTGTATCTTAACTTTGAGCTAGTTTTATTGTATATTATTATCTCCTCTTCCTTTTTATCTCTCTGAAGATCTAAATAAACTCTATAAGGATACACATTAATATATGCAAAAGTACTTTGAAAAAAAATTATAAATGTCAGCAAAATCTTGCAATAATTAAACATTTTTTAACTCACCTTTAACTTTATCAATATCTTTTAAGAGCTCCTTTTCTAGCTCCTCATATTTTAATAAAATATCTCTATAAATCTCAGTGTCTTGTTTAGGCTTCTTTCGGATATAAATTATTTTCTCTTGAATCTCCTCTCTTATCGCTTCGTATTCTTCCAGTAAATATTTTTTCTCTATTTTTTCATCGTCAAAAAAAATACTTTGAGAAAATGCTATATTTGCTATTATAAAAAACATAATATTAACTTTTTTCATATCCCATGATTCCGCTCTATTTTTTTTTCTAAATACTCTAACTCTAAATTTAATTTATCCAAAGCTATCCTATGATATATTTTTCCTCCAAAAGCAAAAATGAATTTCTGCATAATTATTAAAGCAAGTGCTAAATATATTATTTTTTTCATAATATTTCTAACTCCCTTCTAAACCAATTTTTTACCCGGCTCATATTATAAATATTTTTTTATTTTTTATGATTCCTATTTAGGAATTTTTTCTAAAAATTTAAATATTTTTCATTAAATTTTTAAAGCCTCCACTATCTCCAACTCCCCAATTTTTCTAACTGGATAGATTCCACACCCCAATCCAACTCCCGCTGTAAAAATTAATCCTCCAATTATCTTTACAAGATTAAAATATGGTGGTATTTTCAAAATTTCTCCAATTACATAAGCTCCTCCAATTCCAGCTACCAACCCTAGTATTGTACCTAGTCCTACCACTATAGCTGCCTCTATCAAAAATATCTCTTTCAAAACTTTTTTATTCACACCCATAGCTCGAAGTATCCCTATATGTGTTCCTCTTTCTCGAATTGATGATACAATCAAATTCACTACTCCAATTCCCCCGACACCAAGAGCAATAAAAGAGAGAATAAATAGACTTTTACCCACAAAACCTTTTATTCTCTCCACTTTTCTATAGATATCTGGCGTCTCCAAAACTCTCACTTGTTCCTCTTTACTTCGAAGCTTATTGAGCTCTAATAATATAACTGGTACATATTCCATAGCTTCCTCACCTTGTGAAAAAGATATAATTAAACTCTTATAATCTTTTCTTCCAAAAGTTTTTTCAAAAGTTTCGCCGCTTAAAATAACTCTATTCCCTACTTTCATAGTTTCAAAAGGACTTTTCTCTTCATATAGATCTCTAACTAGAAAATTTTTCCTTCCAACTCCAATTTGTAGCTGTATTTTTTCACCTATACTTTTGTTTAAAAACTGAGTTTTATCTAGAACTACCTCCTCTATCTTTAAATTTGGTAAGCCCATAGCTCTTAACGCTCTTTCACTGTATCCTCTAAATATTACATTATTTTCAACTTCTCTCTCCTCCGGAAAAACTGCGTACTCTACAAAAGGCAATCTCTCAATAAGTTGTAAATCTCGTTTACTTAATCTACCTCCCCCTATAAGAATTCTATTTCCTCCTATAGCAGCAAGATCACTATCAATTATATTTTTTGCAGCGTCCCCCAGTGATATTGTCAGCACTAGGGCCGTTGTTGCCGTTACCACCGAAATTAAGGGAAATACTGCTCTAAGCACATTACCAGTGAGAAATCTATAAGCCATCCAGAACTTCACTTAACTCACAGCCTTTACTCTTTCGCCATTGCTCACTTTAAATGGATTTATTACAACCTCAGTTCCCAATGGTATATTTAAAACTTCGTAATCAGTCAATGTCTTGGCTCCTAGCTTCACCTCTGTCTTTCTAACTTTACCATCCTCCACTACATATACATAGCTCTTATCTCCCTCCTCTACAACAGAGAACGACGGTACGGTTGCTACACTTCTTGTGGATTCATTTGTTATTTCAACATCTGTTATAAAACCAGGTTTTAAGTTATTTTTTTCACTAATTTTAACTTCAACCTCTATAACTTTATCTTTTTTTCCACCCAACACACTTTCTCGAGCTACACTAGAAACTCTAGAGACAACTCCCTCATAAGTTAAGTCCCCCTCAGAAGATGAAGTTCTGACTATAGCTCTTTGATTTAGTGTGACGCTTGACGCTTGATACATTGGAATTTCAACTTTTACTATACTTTCCCCTTTTGGAGATATAGATAACAATCTTTGACCACTGAAAGTGTTACTTCCCTCCATCACATCTATTCCTGTAATAAGTCCAGCCACCGGTGCTTCAAGTGGTTTTTTTAACTGCTCAGCACGACGAACTAAAATTTCATTATTAAGTTGTAATTTCTCTAAACTTGACGCCAATTTTGCCTCTTCAATTGCTAACTCTCTAGTTAAACTTTCAAAACTTACAGCTGAGAGTGCTAACTTTTGTCTATTCAGATTCAGATTTGTCTTTAAATCTTCAAGCTCAACCAACTTTTTATCAGCTTCAGTTACAGCTCTATTTGCCTCTGTACTAGAAACTCCATCAGCAGCTAATAACTTTTTATAAGCTTCAGCCTTATCCCTTAAAGTTCTAGCCTCCGCTGTTATAACTGGGAGTCTTCTTTCATCCCCTTTTACCTTTTCCTCCAAATTTTTCATTTCAAGTTTTCTATTATCTAACTCTAACTTTAAAGAACCTCCCTCAAGGTCAGCTATTCTAAGTTTAACATCCTTTATGTCCAGCTCATTCACTCTAAGTTCCTTGTCATTTTCAATCACACTTTTAGTACTGAAAGTAAGTAACTTATCTCCAACATTCACCTCTTCTCCAACTCTAACAAAGATGGATTCTATCAATGACGGTGCTTCGATATACACAGGCACCACTTCTCCAGGTGCAACTATCCCTGCATAAAGTGTGGAACTAGATAAATTCCTGATATCAATTTTTGAAACTTTTACCTCTTTTTTACCCACTCTATTTACCACGGCATAACCACTTAAAGCTACTATTACAGCAACTATACCAATTATAATTTTCTTATTCATAAAATTCACCTACTTACCTATAAAGATTTTCATACTCCATAACTGCTAAAACTAGTGACCGCTGAAGCTTATAGTAGTCCTCTTCAGCTATTCTTAACTGATTCACTGAATTCAAATAATCAAATGTTGTCACTAGCTCATTATCATATCTTAGGTTATCTATTTTCAAGTTTTCCCTCAATAGCTCCACTCTTTTCTTTTGAGCTTCACTTTGACCAGCCAATGACTCTATCTCTCTGATTTTATTTCTCATATCCAACTCTATTCCACGGATATTGTTATCATATTTTATTTTAGCCTGTTCTAAAGCGTATCTCTTTTGGTCAACTGAATCGAGAGTTCCTCCCCACTCAAATCTATATCGAAATCCGACTTCAACCATTCCCTCATTTTTAGTGACAAGTTTATCTCCAACTTTCTCTTTAAACTTATGAGACGGTTTCACATAAAAGGATGGATAAAGGTCTGCTTTTGCAATTTTTACATCATATTCAGCTATATCCACCATCAGTTCCTGTGTCTTTCCCAATGTCGTATTTTTAGGATCTTCCGCTTTTTTTATAACTCCTATTGACTTCAAATATTGTTCTGTATCGAACTCATCCAAAGTTATTTTTTTATCCAAATTATATCCAAGTAGTTGCATCAGTGCCTCTTTTGCCCCTTGCTCCTTCTGAGCATTTTGAAGATTTAATGCTCTATTATTTTCTATATCGGCCTCAACCTTCAAAACTTCAGACTTTGGTATCAACTTGTTCTCTTTATATAGCCCATCAAGTCTATCTCTTTGTTTTTGCAGAGCTGCCAATGTAGCCTCTGTAATCTCATACTGTTTTTTGTAATTCAAAGCTTTAAAATATTCATCTACTGAGGTCTCCTGCCAAGTATATAGAGATAACTTTGAACTTTCCTTAGCCATCTCCAACTCTTTTCCAGCTTTTTTATATCCATATACCATTTTTCCACCTTGGAAAATTGGTATGTAAGCCTCTATCTCCTTGAATCCTATCCCTTCATCTTTTACAATTTGCCAATCCTCCTCTGTAGAAAGATTTATTGGTGGTAAAATTAAGTTCTTTAATGCTTTATTTTTCCCCTTCTCCTTTATTTTCACATCCAACTCTTTAACCCTAACCTCTGGGTTGCTAGTTTTAACTCTATTAAGAATCTCTTCCAATCCAAGCTCCTCTGAGTATGCTCCGAATGATAGAGCTATAAATCCAGCTATTAGACTTTGTTTCCTCACTCTTTTTTTCCTCCTTTTCCAACCTCATAATACTAGTCATTCTCTTTATCTCTCTCTCTCCAACAAGTTTTCTCAAAACTTCTAAATCATCTGAACTATAGCCTCTTTTTTCCACTCTATGTACATCACTTCCCAAAACATCTATCCGATTTTTTTTCAGTAGTTTCAATATATGTTTTGGTTTTTTCCCACCTATATTCACTTGTAATTTACAACCCATTTTTCTTAATTCCAACAAGTTTTTTTCTTTAAATTGAGTATATCTCTCCACGTGTGCAAGTATTGGTATAATACCCATATTTAAAATTTTTTTAATCATATATATTCCTATACGTGGCACTGTAAGAGGAGAAAACTCAACTAAAAGAAATTTTCCCTCTATCAAATTATATTTTTTTTCCTCTAATATTTTAAAAATACTTTCATCTAGATATACCTCATTCCCTCTTTGTAATTTTATATCTAAACGCAGATTTTGGCATCTCTCCTCCAATGTCTTAAAATTTTTCTCATAATTTTCATTATAAAATTTGCCTTTACCATAATGGGATGTCAAATAGAACTCTTTAAAACCTAAACTCATACCTTTTTTTAGAATTTCGATAGACTCTTCTAAAGTTTCTGGACCATCATCTATACCAAAAAGTATATGAGTATGAATATCTACCATCTTTTCCCCTTTTGGTCTCCACTTAACTGTCTCTTATAGTTTCTTTTTATCTTTTCTATGACACCTTTGATACCTTTTTGTGGCTTATAGACTTTAGTAAAAGCTTCTGTTTCCTCACTGTAATAGTCCTTATAGTATGAGTAATTATTATTGTAGTAACCATAGTTTCCATATGAAAGTCCATTTTTATCGACCTTGTTTACAACAAAACCATATATATTAGCTTTAGCATTTTCTAACATAGTTTTTCCAAACTCCAATTCCTTCTTTGCAACTTGATCATATGCTACAACGTATACAACTCCATCACAATGTTTAGATAGTATCGCTGCATCACTTGCCACAATAAGTGGAGGTGTATCCAACACTATTGTGTTATATTCTTTTTTCAGTTTTTCCAAAAGAGTTTTCATCTTATCACCCAAAAATAACTCTGTCACATTGTGAGCTACATTTCTGGTTGGAAGAATATCTAAATTTTCCTCTATATTTTTCAGAATTACCTCCTCTACTCTGCACTCTCCCGAAAGAACTGATTCAAGCCCTTTTTCAAAACTTATTCCAAAGCTTTCGTGAGCCCTAGGTCTTCTAATATCACAATCTATCAATAAAACTTTCTTTCCTGTAATGGCTATACTCATTGCATAGTTAGATGCTATTGTACTCTTTCCTTCCTTTGGTGTCGTACTTGTTATCAAAAGTGTTCTCTCCATCTCCTTTTCATTTAAAAAGTGAAGGTTTGTTCTAATCACCCTAAGAGCTTCATTCATTTCATGATTAGTTGTATCTTTAAAAAATAGTTGTCTTTTAGTCTTCATTTTTACCTCCATCAACCAAAGAGATATTAAAATCTGGAATCATTCCAAGCATAGATGCTTCTAAAATTTTCTCTATATCCTTTGGTTTACGCAGTTTGCAAAAGAAAAATTCAACTACAAATGCAACCATACACCCAGCCATACCTGATAGAACAAAAGAGATTACAAGTATCAATCCTCTTCTTTTAGGTAACGCTTCCTTTGGAACTTCTGCCGACTCAATCACTTTTATATTTTGAAAATTCATCACTTCACGAACTTTCAACATAAATTCATTTCCTATTTCATTGACTATCGCTGCAGCCTGTGATGGATCAGAACTTTTATATGTCAATTTCAAAAACTCAGTATTACCAACAGGATCTATTGTTAAGCTCTTTTGTAAATTTTTTATATCCATATTTAAATCATATTTTTTTATTGTATTAGCTAAAATTGTTTTACTTTTTGCTATCTCAGCATAGGTTGTCACAAGCTTCTGATTTATTGATAACTCTCCATTCTCTAATGAACTTGCACTAAAGTTTTTACCACTAGATACCATCATAGTCATCTCAGCTTTATAGAGATTTGGTCTAGTTATTGCAAAAAAAACTCCTAGTACAAAAACTGGTACAGCTATCAATACGATTAACTTCCATCTCCTAAGAAGCGTAAAGACCAAATCCATTATGTCTACCTCATCATCCTCATAAAACTCATCAGCATAAAAGTCATCTTTTTTTCTCATAATTTTCTCCTCATATCCTAATTGTTTATATTTTATTTAAAATACTCGCCAAACATCTCCAACATAATAATAATATCTGGATCATAATACACACCACTAAATTTTTTTAGAATTCCTATCGCTTCCTCATGATTTAAAGTTCTTTTATAAGATTTTCTATTCCTTAATGCATCGTATGAATCCGCTACACTCACAATTCTCGCCTCTATCGGTATCTCTCTCTCTTTTAATTTAAAAGGATAGCCCTTCCCGTCCCATCTCTCATGATGATATGCTACAATGTTTTCCACAACACTGTTTCTATCTCTATCTTTTAAAATTTTCAAACCCAATTTAGTATGATTTTTTAATACTTCAACCTCTTCATCCGTTAAACTCTCTTTTTTTTCCAATATCTCGCTACTTATTAGTGTTTTTCCTAAATCGTGGAGGTAAGCTCCTCTTTTTACTTCTTTACACCGCTTTTTATCTAAGCACATCAATTCCGCTAGAATTTCTGAGTATTCCGCTATTCTAAACGAATACTCTCTTATCTCCTTATTAAAATTATACTCATTTATCAATCCCCTCTTTTTCTTCTTTTTTAAAACCCTATTTTTTAAGGCAACTACTCTATACATACCATTCAACCCCCTATTTATTTTCTTACGCTCTTTTTTTGTCTTTTCTCCAAAATAAAATATTTTTCTTTTACTATTACATTTTTTAGTGTATAATAATAAGCATATTCTTGTATATATATACTTTTTTTTAAAAAAATATCTTCAAAAATCTATATATTGAAAGTTTAAATTTTTTTCACTATAATCCTATACAAATACAGTATACAAAAAAAATGGAGGATACGATAGTGGAAATTAATTTAATTGAAGATGAAATTATGTTGCTTGATTCCAATTTTTTTATTGTAAAAAAGGGTGAAATTATTGTAAAATATGTTTTTGAAGACGGAAAAGTTTTAAACTTTGAATTCCCTCTAAGAACCGGTGAAGTTAATGGTAATTTTTTCAATCTTTTTCCTGAAGATTCACCTTTTTACAATGAAGTTACACTTGAAATTCAAGCCACTCAAGAAAGTGTTATTGAAGTTTTCGAACTTAACTCAAATAAAAAAGACTTTGAAATAT
>Trix_p1__coassemble_1331_pt1 | contig 21389 bp, 26 predicted proteins | sample Trix_p1__metabat2_low_PE_021 | metagenome-assembled genome bin Trix_p1 | reverse complement strand
GTGGAAGTTTAGAAAAGGCTTCTTCAATGCTAATTTTTTTAAAAGTAACTGTAAAATCATAAAAATAAAAAAATGGCTATCGAATAATAAATATCTGATAGCCATTTGTCTACGGTCTGAAATGAAGAGAGTTAAAGGAACTCTCTTCATTTCTTACTATTGTTTTACAGGAGTAGGAGCGGATTTCATCATTTCAAAGTGTTGTTTCATAACTTTAGTTTGTATATCGGCTTTTATTTGAGCAATTTCTTTGTTAAGTTTTTCAACTTTGCTCCAATCCACTTTATCTTCTAACATCTCTTTTTTGATATCTAACTCTTTTTGTTCAATATCAATCATACTCTTTTGCATTTCAGGGGTTGCATACATCATATTGCTCTTCATTAATTTTTGGTCACCTTTCCATCGAGGCATTTGCGACATATTTTTCATCATCTCACTACCACATTTAGGACAACCATTTTGAGATTGCATCATAGGCATCTCATTCATTGTGCTTTGTTGATTTTGGTGGTTATCGTGTGTTGCAGAAAAAGCTAAAGCTGAAAGGATAAAAGAACATACTAGAATATATTTTTTCATGAAAAAACCTCCTAATTATAATATGGTTATTATATTATTAAAGATAAGTCGAAAATTTCCTTTTAAAATGAGATTAAAGAACATTATTTTCTTGAAGCAAGCTTTTGAAAAAATCTACTCCATAGATTAATGCTTCATTTTCAAAATCAAATCGATTATTATGAAGTGCACAAACGTGTCCTTTTTCTTCATCTCTAACACCGATTAATACTAGTAGTCCGGGAGTTCCATTTTGTGAATAGAAAGAGAAATCCTCCGATCCATTTAGTGAGATATCAGTAAAAACTTTTTTATTTTTTAAGGCGTTTAAAGCCTTTTTAAAAAGATTGGAATCGTTGATTACCGGGGGATAGAAAGGTTGAAATTTCATGTCAATTTTGACATCAAAAGCTAATTCAAATCCACGGTTGATATTTTCCATTCTTTCTTGGATAAAAGGTATCAAGGAGATATTTTCAAGTCGGATAGTTCCGAGCATATTAACTGTTTCGGGAATAATATTTCTAACTGTACCGGCGTGAAAAGCTCCTATCGTAAGTAAAAAATGTTCATAGGAGGGAATATTTCTTGATTTAATTGATTGATATGCTTCGACTAATTTTGCACCGATAAGAATGGAATCGATACCCTTATGAGGCTGAGCACCATGGCATCCTTTGCCGGTTAGAGTGATATCTAAATTTATATTTTGAAGGGATACAAAACCAGATTTTACAGCGAATTCTCTAACTTTAATTTCAGGATAGACGTGCAGAGCGTAGATAGCTTCTATATTTTTAGATTTATAGTAGCTATCAGCTACAATAAATCTAGCTCCACCAGCTCCCTCTTCTCCTGCTTGAAATATAAAAACTAAAGATTTATTTAATTTTATTCCTTGAGACATTAGGAGCTTAATTTCTTGTATGAAGGTTAACAGTATAGCAGTGTGACCATCATGACCACAGGCGTGCATCATTCCAAGAGTCCTAGATTGAAATGGATTATTACTCGCTTCAGTTAATGGTAGAGCATCAATATCAGCTCTAAAAGCTATGCACACATCACTCCTTCCAGAAATAAAGGCAATAGTACTTGTTCCAATACAATGATATTCAACGTGTTCATCATCTAAAACTTTTCTGATATATTCAGCAGTTTTAAATTCATTTAATGCTATTTCCGGTATAGTATGTAGATAGTTTCGATGAGTACTTAAATTATTTAACATATAATCACTCCCCTTGACTTTGTTACTTAGATTAATACCATATTTTTTAGAGTTTTGTCACGCTTATTTTAAGATAATTTAGAAATTATAATGATCAATTTAGAAAGGATTTAATTTCTTTTTTTGTAGTATTGTGATAGAGATTATATTAAAATTAAAAGGAGATAAAGAGATGAAAATTATTTTAATTATTTTATCTATTATGTTGTCAGTTATATCTTTTTCCACAGAAAAAGCAGATGATTCAAGCAAAAATATACCAACTATTGACAAAACAGTAGCATCTAAAATAGCCAATAAAGAACTTATTCAAAATATAATGGGAAATATAGGTAAAGATTCAGAAAATATAGACAAAATGAATGAAATTGGTGAGCAGGTGGATACTGAAATTCAAAAAGAAAAGCCAAATTGGGAAAAAGTTGAGACTTTATATAATGAATTATCTACATATACAAATAAACTTGCACTTGAAACAATAAAAACTTTGAAAGAAAACGGAATGGATAAAAATGAAGCAGATTTTGAAAATGATATAGCCAATGATTTGATATCTGATACGGGATTAGAGGAAGTATTACCAAAATCTGCAGATGAAAAAGAAGTTGTAGAAGCTATAAAAAAGGGCATGACAGATAGTGATCTTGAGAGAATGGAATATTTAAGCTCAAAAATAACAAAGGAGATAGATAAAACAAAACCGAATTGGACTGAAGTTGAAAAAGACTATAATGAATTATCTAGGTACACAAATAAAGTAACAGTTATATTAATGAAAGAAGGAAAAGAGAAAAATAAGGCTGACTAAAGCGTCATTTTAGTAACTTTTCTAGGACAATAGATTTAATACTAGGATGGATATGAATTTAACTTGGCGTCAAATTTTTTTCTTTGACGCCTTTTTTAGTTATTTCAAAAGCATATTTACTCTGCTATTGCCTCTATTACAATAAGTATTAAAGAATTATCAACTCAAGGCAACATCTAAAAACATCATGATGGCAAAACCAAACATAACTCCTATGGTACCAGAATCATCATGTCGAATCTCCTTAGCAGTTGGAATTAATTCTTCCGCTACAACATAAATCATGGCACCAGCAGCAAAAGCGAGTGCATATGGAAGTAAAAAAGTCATTTTTATAACAAAAATAGCACCAATCACACCGGCTATTGGTTCAACAAGACCAGAAGCCTGACCGTAAAAAAAAGCTTTTCGTCTGCTCATGCCATCTCTTCGCAGTGGAATGGATACAGCAGCTCCTTCAGGGAAATTTTGTAAACCTATTCCAATAGCTAGAGCTATTGCTGGAATGAGAGCTGAATCATTACCGGCTACAGATAGAGCCCCAAAGGCAACTCCAACAGCTAACCCTTCAGGTATATTATGAAGAGTGATTGCTAAAACTAAAAGAACGCTTCTTTTCCAGTTAGTCGATATACCTTCCGCATTTGATATGGGTTGATTTTGATGTAAATGAGGTAAAAATTTATCAATGGACCAGAGGAAAAATCCTCCAAATAAAAAGCCGATAATAGCGGGCTTCCATCCAGGGATCCCAATACTTTCAGCTAGTTCAATGGCGGGATTTAAGAGTGACCAAAAGGAAGCAGCAATCATAACACCTGAGGCAAATCCAAGCATTCCATTTAGAACTTTTTGATTTATTGTTTTAAAAAAAAAAGACCATGGCAGCTCCAAGCATGGTAATAAAATATGTAAATAAAGTGGCTAGAAAAGCCTGTAAAACAGGATTTAAATTTATTAAAAATTCATACATAAAACCCTCCTATGTTACTTAATATAGTATTTAGCTTAATTTTACAAGTTTATTGCAAAAATCCTTTAAAATTAAAAAGGAATTCTCTCTATTGTTTTTAATAATATAACACAGATTTTAGTGCAAGGAGGTTTGAGAGAAATGGATTTTAAAAATATAAATATAATGGTAGGAATAGCAGCTTTATTTTCAACAGTTTCTTTAAATTCTTACAGTAACGATTTAGGCGAAAATCATTTACACGAGGTGTTAAATTATGAAGTAAAATCGGATAGTAAAGTATATACAGTACTCACTCCTTTAAAAGACATTATTCCACAAAATTTGAAAGGTTTTAAAGAGTATGATGAATATGCCCACAGTTTAATGATGTCAAATAGTTCACAAGTTTTTTTAACAAAAGATGTTGGGAATAACTTTGTTATATATATGATTCCTCATCATGAAGCGGCAATAGTGACAAGCGTAGGTGTTTTGAAATACACCCAAAATAGAGATGTAAAAAATTTAGCTACTAGAATAATACGTATTCAGCAAAAAGAAATTGAAATTATGCAACAACTATTGGAATCGGGAGAATTGAGAGGAAATGATAATGAAAAATTTCTTGCTAAAATGCAAAAAGTAATGATAAAAATGATGAAAAATATGAAGCCTTATGATGAAGTAGTAAATAATGCTAGTGTTATAACAAAGTGTTATTTACAAAATATGATTATTCATCACGAAGGTGCTGTGAGCATGGCAAAAGAGTATTTGAAATTTGGAAAAAATAAAGAGTTGATAAAAATCTCCCATGGAATTATTTTAAGTCAGGGTGAAGAGATAAAGGAGATGGAGCAGATATTAAAAAAGGCAAACTATTGAAGTTTGCCTTTTTGATTCTAAAAGTTTTTTAAATCATCTTCTACATTACTAATAGTTCCCAATTTGAAATTATCGATTAGGACTTGAAGAACATTGGAGCTTAGGAATGCAGGGATAGTAGGACCTATATGTATGTTTTTAAATCCAAGATACAATAGAGATAGAAGAACTAAAACAGCTTTTTGTTCATACCATGCAATATTAAATACAATAGGTAAATCATTTACGTTATCCAATCCAAAAGCTTCTTTTAATTTTAATGCAATAACAGCCAATGAGTAGCAATCGTTACACTGTCCAGCATCAAGAACTCTAGGAATACCATTGATATCTCCTAAACCTAATTTGTTATATCTATATTTAGCACAACCAGCAGTAAGGATTACACAGTCTTTAGGTAGGGCTAAAGCAAATTCAGTGTAATATTTTCTATCTTGCATTCTAGCATCACATCCTCCCATGACATAAAATTTTTTGATTGCTCCAGATTTAACAGCATCAATAATTTTATCAGCTAGAGTTAGAACTTGGTTATGAGCAAAACCAGCAATAATTTCACCACATTCAATTTCAACAGGAGGTTTACAAGCTTTAGCTTTTTCAATAATTTCACTAAAATCTTTAAATCCGTTTTCATCAGCGAGAATGTGCTCGCATCCTTCCATGCCTGCAGAGTTTGTGGTATAAACTCTTTCGAGGTATTCAGCCAAAGTTCCTCTAGGGGGAACTAAACAATTACTTGTAAATAGAATTGGACCGTTGAAAGTGACGAACTCTTTTGTTTGATGCCACCAAGAACCACCATAATTTCCGACAAGATTGTTATATTTTTTAAAAAATGGATATGCATGACCTGGTAACATTTCAGAGTGAGTATAGATATCAATACCGGTATCTTTAGATTGTTCTAAAAGCATTTCTAAATCCCTTAAGTCATGTCCAGATATTAAAACTCCGGGTCTATTTCTAACACCAAGATTAATTTTAGTTATTTCAGGGTGTCCATATGTTGATGTGTTAGCTTTATCTAGAAGAGCCATTGCTTCAACCCCAACTTTTCCAACGTTTAGAATCATTTGTAGTAATTCCTCAACAGTCAGCTTATCATTATCTACGTTAGCGAGTGTTTCTTCAATAAAATTATATATAGAAATATCTTCATAGCCTAAATTAAAAGCATGTTCAACATAGGCACACATTCCTTTTAAGCCATATATGATAGTTTCCCGTAGAGAACGAATATCTTCATTTTTAGTTCTTAATACCCCAACTTTTTCAGCATAATCTAAAAGAGAATCATCTGAACTAAGATCAGTTGGACAATTGATATATTTAGCATATTTTTCAGGAACAGCTATTTTATTATTTAAAAGCTCTATTTCTAAAGCTGCTCTGTAGGCTTCCCCTATCTCAATCTCTCTTATAATAGCATCATCATGAAAATTGGCATTGGTAATAGTAACGAAGAGAGCGTTTACAATCCAACGATGAAGATCATCAGTTATAGGGATTTTATTATTTAGAAGAACAATATAGGCAGAAACAGTTTTAGCCATATGAACCAATAAATCCTGTAAATTAGCAGTTTCAGAAGTTTTACCGCAAACACCTCTAACAGTACAGCCTTCGTTCATAGCTGTCTCTTGACATTGAAAACAAAACATAGACATAAAAATAACCTCCTAAATTTTATTATAGAAATTAAAAAAAACTGAGGTATAAAGACTTACCCCAGCAAAAAAATCTATTCTTTTTCAAATTCGTCTTTTGCAGCACCACATATAGGGCAAACCCAATCACTAGGAACAGCTTCAAAAGCAGTACCGGCAGGTACTCCATTGTCTGGATCACCAATAGCAGGATCAAAAACCCAATCACATATCTTACATTTCCATTTTTCCATAAAAAATACCTCCTATGATAGTTGATGTATCTTTTTACAAAAAAATCAAAGATTTCCTTTTAAATTTATAAAAAAATTAAAGGATATATTTATGAAATTTATAATATAAATTGTAGAGAATAAATTTTGGGGGGAGGAAATAATTATGGAAGCAATCAGTAATCTACTACAGATTAAAAATAGTTTAGGGGAGCCATTATTACAGGCATTGGGACATGATGCAATTGAATTTTTGATTAGAGCTCTTATTTTTATAGCTATATTGTATATAGGTTCATACTTTTCAAAAAGAGTAGATAAGTATATTGATAAAATTCCCGTAGTTAATCAGGATATAAATACTAAACAATTTACAAAATCAGTTACAAAATTAGGATTGAATGTGACATTTTTTTTGATTGGATTGTTGGCATTTGGTTTTAGTGAGGCTTCAATAGCTACTATGATTAGTGCCATTGGATTAGGTGTTGGTATTTCTTTGAAGGATTTTCTATCAAATTTGGCTGGTGGAGTGGTTCTATTTTTTACGAGACCTTTTAGTATAGGAAACTTTATAAAAATAAATGGAGTGATGGGAGAGGTAGCAAAAATAGAGGTATTTTCAACATATATAACCAGTTTAGATGGAAGAAGAATCATTGTTCCAAACAATGTAATGATAAGTGGAAATATTATAAACTATGATGGAAATCTTTTAAGACGCATAAAACTAAAAGTATCGGTGTCCTATGATTCGGATATGAAAAAAGTAATTGGCATATTAGAGAATATAGCAAATACATATGAAGGGTTAAATAGGGATAAAGAAAATTTTATACATACAATGGAATATGGGGATTCGAGTATAAATATTCTATTTATGGTTTGGACTCCGACAAAGGGGTATTATAAGGTTAGAGGGGAGTTAATGGCCTATATTTTAGAAGTTTTTAATGAAGAAGGGGTGACCGTTCCATTTAATATTTTGGATGTAAATGTAACTGAAAATAAATAAAAGAGAAGGAGGTGATAATAAAAAAAGAAAAGTTATTATATATTTGTATAATCCTAAAATTAGAAGGGAGGTGAAAATTATATGTTAGGTGTGGCTCTGTTGTTTGTGGGTATAGTTTTAATAAGTAATGGTATGTGTAGACTTTATAATGTGGATGGTAAAGCATTGTCCATAATGAATCTTTTTACTGGTGGAATAACTTTAGTGTTAAATATTGTTCTTATAGCAAGAGGTGATTACTATAGTGGTGCAACTGGATTACTATTCACTTTTACATACTTATATATAGCTCTAAATGGAATTTATAACTTGAATCCTATTCCTTATGGGTGGTTTAGTCTATTTGTTACGATAAATACGTTACCAGCAGGGTGGTTAGCTTTGAAATCTGATTGGAGAATGAGTGTTATATGGTGGCTTTGGGGTATCCTATGGTTAACAGGTTGGATAGAAACAGTTCCTAAGAAAAATTTAGGTAAGTTTACACCTTTACTATCAATATTTGAAGGAGTAGTAACAGCTTGGATTCCAGGATTTTTGATGTTAATTGACATGTGGTAGAGTTCTATTTTATTAAATGAGGTGGTAAATATATGTATTTGACAACAAGAGAAAAAGAGAAATTAATGATAAGTGTTGCAGCTGAGGTTGCGAGAAAAAGAAAAAATAGAGGAGTTAAACTAAACTATCCGGAAACTATAGCGTATATTTGTGATGAAATAATAGAGGGTGCAAGAGAGGGAAAAACTGTAGAAGAGCTGATGTCATACGGTCAGACACTGTTAAAAAAAGAGGATGTAATGGAAGGAATAGCGGAGATGATTCCTTTAATTCAAGTTGAGGCAACATTCAGAGATGGAACAAAATTGGTGAGTGTACATAATCCAATACAGTAGTTATAAATTTAAAATAAGGAGGAGACATTTATGATTCCAGGTGAATATATATTGGCAAAGGACAAAATACTTTGTAACAAAGGTCATGAAGCAATAGAGATAGAAGTAATTAATAATGGAGATAGAGCAGTGCAAGTAGGAGCATATTTTCACTTTTTTGAGGTGAATTCTGCCTTAGATTTTAATAGAGAGATGACTAGAGGAAAAAGATTGGATATACCTTCTGGAACAGCAGTAAGATTTGAACCAGGAGATAAAAAAGTTGTAAAATTGATTGATTATAGCGGTAAGAGAAGAGTTTTTGGATTTAATAATAAAGTTGAGGGATATTTAGACTAGGAGGTTCAAATTATGAGTTTTGAAATGGATAGAAAAAAATATTCAGATTTATTTGGTCCTACAACGGGAGATAGTATAAGACTTGGAGATACAGATTTATTTGCAAAAATTGAGAAAGACTTAACTGTATATGGAGAGGAATCAAAATTTGGAGGAGGAAAAACTTTAAGAGATGGAATGGGAATGAACCCTATAGAAACTCGAAGGGGAAATCCTTTGGTTGCAGATACAATAATAAATAGTGTTGTAATAATTGATTATACTGGAGTATACAAAGCTGATATAGGAATAAGAGATGGGAAAATAATAGCTATTGGAAAAGGTGGAAATCCAGGAATAATGGATGATATAGATTTTGTTGTGGGAGCGAGTACAGAGGCTATTGCAGGAGAGGGACTTATAGTAACTGCTGGTGGAATAGATTCTCATGTACATTTAATAACTCCTGATATAGTTCACGCTGCCCTAGATAATGGAATAACAACTATAGTTGCAGGTGGAACTGGACCTGCAGATGGAACACGTTCTGCAACAGCAACTCCAGGAGCTTGGCATATAGAAAGAATTTTACAAGCTCATGATGGATTACCTATAAACATAGGAGTTTTAGGTAAGGGAGCTGGAGATAATGAAGATGTTATAATTGAGCAAATAGAAGCTGGAGCTTGTGGGTTAAAAATTCATGAGGATTGGGGAGCGACACAAGCTGGAATAGATTATACTTTAAGAGCAGCGGATAAGTATGATGTTCAAGTAGCATTGCATACTGATTCATTAAATGAAGGTGGATTTGTTGAGCATACGTTACAAGCGATAGCAGGAAGAACAATACATACCTATCATACAGAGGGTGCAGGAGGAGGACACGCCCCAGATATAATGGTAGTAGCAGGACATCTAAATGTATTACCATCATCTACAAGTCCAACAAATCCATATGGAATAGATAGTGTTCCAGAAGAGTTTGATATGCTAATGGTATGTCATCACTTAGATCCAAAAGTTCCAGAAGACGTAGCTTTTGCAGATTCTAGAATAAGAAAGCAAACAATTGCAGCAGAAGATGTATTACAAGATATGGGTGTTATAAGTATGATGAGTTCCGATACTATGGCCATGGGAAGAATTGGTGAAGTAAATATGAAAACATGGCAACTGGCTGATAAAATGAAAAAACAACGCGGACCTTTGGAAGGGGATAGTGAATACTCAGACAACACTAGAATAAAAAGATATGTAGCTAAATATACGATAAACCCAGCTATAGTTTGTGGAATAAGCAAATATATTGGATCGGTGGAAGTTGGCAAATATGCAGATTTAGTTTTATGGGAACCAAAAATGTTTGGAACAAAACCAATGATGATATTGAAATGTGGAACAATCTCTTATGGAGTAATGGGGGATGCAAGTTCGAGTTTACCAACTACAGAGCCAAGATTAGTTCGTGAATTATATGGAGCTAAAGGTAAAGCTCTTTCTCATTCTCACATAACTTTTGTGTCAAAATATGCTTATGAACACGGAGTGAAAGAGAAACTAGGATTAGAAAAAATTGTTTTACCAGTTGAAAATTTAAGAAATCTTACAAAAAAAGATATGATATTTAACGCAGAGTTACCAGATATTGTAATTGATCCGCAGACATATGAGGTAACAATAGATGGCAAGTTGATAACGTGTGAGCCATTTGAAGAGTTTGCATTAGCACAAAGGTATTATTTGTATTAAGTAAAAAAATCAGGCAGGAGAGTAGTCTCCTGTCTGAAATTATAGTCTAAATAAAATATATGTAGGAGGGAATATGTTATTTGAGAAAATTTTGGGAAACATAAACGATATTGATAACAGAGATAACTATGAGATAGAAAAAATTATTATAAAAAGTGATGATTTAGAAAAAAAAATTTTAAGAGTTGAATCCGTAAATGGAAATGAGTATGGGATTAGCTTAAAAGAGAGTGGAGATAAACTGGAAAATGGTTCAATATTATATAATGATGGGATAAAGATAATATTTATAGAGACAGATTTAGAAAAAGTTTTGGTTATTTCCCCCAATAATATGAATCAAATGGGAGAGATTGCTCATTTTTTAGGGAATATGCATACTCCGATAAAAATAGAAAATGAAAAAATTTATCTACACTATGATAAATATTTAGATAACACATTAAAAGAAAAAAATTGTCCTTTTGATATAGAATATTTAAAATTTAAAAAAGCCTTGAGACATATTGAGCATAGTCATGGGCATCACGGGCACAGTCATGATTAAGAGCAATGAAAATTCAATTACAACTTGGCAATTATTAAATATATTACAAGTTTGTGATTCTGCCTTTCCAATTGGATCTTTTAACCATTCCTATGGAATGGAAACCTATTTGAGGGAGAATGTTATATGTGATGCTCACACATTTAATAGATGGTTAACAATGTTTTTTGAAAATCAATATCTATATAATGAAGGATTAGCAATAAAATTAGTTTATGAAATATTAGAAAAAGATAAAATAAATAAAGTTTGGGATATAGATCAACTTTTAACGGTACAAAATGTGGCTATGGAAAGTAGAGAAGGTGCAAAATTAGTAGCTTATAGAAAATTGGATGTTGTATTAGAACTTTTTGAGGTGGATTTACTAAAAGAGTATAAAGAAAGAATAGAGGAAAATATAAGTTATGGGAACCCAGCAGTTGTTTTTGCAATTTTAATGTATTATCTAAATGTAAAAAGAGATGTAGCAATTGTAGCATATGGATACAGTGTAGCTTCAACTTTGGTTCAAAGTGCTGTTAGGGCGATACCATTGGGACAAAAGGATGGTCAAAGAGTGCTCCAGGACTCGCTATCGACATTAGAGAGTATAAGGGAGGAGATTGAAAAACTATCTATCGAGGATTTAGGATACAATATTCCCGGATTTGAAATATCTCAAATGAATCACGAAATACTGACATTTAGATTATTTATGTCATGATAAAAATTAGGAGAGTGATTATAGATGAAACCAGTTGTAATAGGAGTTGGAGGACCTGTAGGTGCAGGAAAAACTTTATTAGTTGAAAGAGTCACTAGAAAATTAAATGGTGAATATGAGATGGGTGTAATAACAAATGACATCTACACAAAAGAGGACGCTAAGTTTATGGCAGAAAATTCAGTTTTAGATAAAAATAGAATAATAGGGGTTGAAACTGGTGGTTGTCCTCATACTGCAATTAGAGAGGACGCTTCAATGAATTTTGCCGCTCTTGATAAGATGAAGAAAACTTTTCCAGACCTGGATATAATTTTTTTAGAGAGTGGAGGAGATAACTTAGCAGCTACATTTAGTCCAGATTTGGTGGATTTTTCAATATATATAATAGATGTTGCACAGGGTGAGAAAATTCCAAGAAAAGCAGGTCAAGGAATGATAAAAAGTGATTTATTTATAATAAATAAGATAGATTTAGCACCATATGTTGGTGCAAATCTAAAAGTGATGGAAGAGGATACACTTCATTTTAGGGATAAAGGAACATTTATTTTTACAAATTTGAAAACAGATGAAGGGGTAGAGGAAGTAGTGAAGTGGATTAAGAAAAATTGTTTATTAGAAGGATTTAGATAGCTATGGAAAAATATGATGGAAAAATTGAAATTATATTGGAAAATCATCCTCTGAGAAACGAAACAGTTATAAAAAAAATCTATCATGAAGGAGTATTTAAAGTTTCTCCTACAATACACTTGGATAGAGAAAAAATCCCATGTTATTTCTTAATGCATTTAGGTGGTGGTTATTTAGAAGGGGAGCGCTGTTATAACGATATACATTTAAAAGAAAATACAAGAACTATAATAACAACTCAAGCACCAACAGTGGTTTATAAATGTGAAAATAATATTCCCGCCAAACAGATTTCAAAAATATACCTTGAAAAAAATAGTATATTGGAATATATGATGGATAATACGATACTCTTTAAAAATGCAAATTTTGAGCAAGAAACAGATATATACTTAGATTTTACCTCAACTTTAATATTAGCTGAGGGAATAACAGCGGGATGGTCTTCTGATGGGAAACCGTTTCAATATAGATTAGCTAAAATGAGAAATAAAATATATTTAGATAATAAGTTGGTATTGTTAGATAAACTTTTGTTGTCTCCGGGGAAAAATGATCTGTTTTCAATGGGACACTTTGAAAATTATCTAAATTATGGAACAGCAATTATAATAGATTCGAGGATAGATTTAGAATATGTGGAAAAATTACGAGAGCATTTACAACAATATGATGTAGATGTAAAATATGGTGTGTCAAAGTTAGAAATACCGGGAATTGTAGTGAGAGCTTTAGGAAATTTGACACAGGATATTCAAAAGATAATCTATGGAGCTACAAATTATTCAAGGCAGGAATTACTGAAGTCCTGTGAATTAGATTTAAGGAAACAATGAAATAATTCAAAAAACTAATAAAAGCCATGATTTACTGCCATGGCTTTTAACTATTTTGTTCAATGAGTTCTTTTAAAGAAAGTTCTTTATCAGAAATTTTTTCAATTAAAGGCTGTGAATGACTTATTATAACAATGCCGATATCTTCCTTTTCGCAAAACTCCAAAATAACTCGCCAAATTTGACTCTGAGTAATTAAATCAAACATTGTTGTAATTTCGTCAGCCAGCAAGAACCTGGTTTTTTTATTTAGAACACGGGCTATACAAAATCGTTGAAGCTCTCCTCCAGAAAGTTCTCTTGGGAAGCGATTGAGCCATTTTTCTTGGATTCCTAAATTTTTTAAAAGTTCATCATTGATTTCACCAGCTTCTTTTAGAATCTGTTTCATTCTAAGTCTAGGGTTGAGAATCTGCTCTGGATGTTGCCAAATCATTTGAATAGGACAATAGCCTTTAAGTTTATGTATGGGGACATCATCTAGAAGAACGACACCATTATTAGGTATCTCATATCCAGAAAGTATTTTACATAAAGTGGTTTTACCAAAGCCACTAGGAGCAGTTATGGCGATTCTTTCCCCGCTTTTAATACTAAAATTTAGATTAGTAAAAATATTTTTTCCATTAGGAGAGTGACTAAAAGAGATATTAGAAGCTATTAAGTGCATTTTTTTCCTCCTTTTCCAGTAAGCATCTCACAAAACCAGAATTTGTTTTTTTCCAAGGGATATCTACTAAACAATCACAGTTAGCATGGGAACAGTTATTATAGAAGGAACAACCTTTTTTATCAGAGGTTGATAGAGGATACTCTAAAGAGAATGAGTGAAAACCATTTTGAGGCATAGCGTGAAACAGTGCTTTTGTATAGGGATGATTGAGATTATTTACTGAAGAAAAATCGTCTGTAGAAATATCTTCAATAGTTATCCCATCATAAAAGACAACAATTCTATTAGCTATTTTTAGTGCCATATCTAAATCATGGGTAATTATAAGAACTCCCATGCCCTCGTTAGCTAGCTCTTGGAAATGTTCTGCAATATGTTTTAAGGTTTTGGAATCTAATCCAGGAGTAGGTTCATCTGCCAAAATAAGTTTAGGAGAACTATAGACAGCAGTGGAGATAAGTACTCTACGAATCATTCCACCAGAGAGCTGAAAAGGATACATATTGGCAATCTTTTCATCCAATCTATATTTTTTAAGAATCTCAGAGCATTTTTGTTTTGCTTTAAAACTATTATCTCCTTTTCTAATTTGTGGTCCAATTTTCATTAGAGGATTTAGATAGGAAATACTTTGAGGAATCAAAGCAATATTTTTACCTCGTTCCATTTTTTTTTTTTCCTCTGTCAACAGTTCTCCACAAAAATAAATTTCTCCGTTTATATGAGCATTGTATGGTAAAATACCTAAAATGCTATGAGCTAATAAGCTTTTACCTGAGCCACTGGCACCAACAATAGCAACAATCTCTTTTTCATGCACAGATACATTCAAATTATGTATAGTTTGTAGTGTCTCTTTTTTTAAACCATTATATTGAGTGAAAGAGATAGATAAATCTTTAACTTTAAGTATCTCTTTGTTGGCAGTTTTATCCATATACTCTCCTACTTGTGAATTTGATTGACATTAAAAATTTTACTGAGATTATGCCCTGCATAATCAAACAATATAACTGTTAAAACTAAGAAAAAACCTGGAAATAGACCTAACCACCATTTACCGGTAGAAAGATATCTCATACTTTCTGATAAAATTATACCGATTGCAGGTTGTTCAGGTGAAAGTCCAAAACCTAGAAAAGTGACACTGGCTTCATGGAGTATAGCATGGGGAAATAATAGAATAAGACCTAATAAAAATTGTGGAAGTAGATGTGGAATCATATGATTTTTAACAATATGAAATCTACTAACTCCAAGTTTTTGAGAAGCTGAGATGTAATCACTATTTTTAAGAGATAGAACTTCACTTCGGATGACTCTAGCAAGGCTTGGCCAATGAGTTAGGGTAACACCAGTGACCACACCTAAAAATCCTTTGCCACACGCAAAAGATATCAAAATTAATAAAAGAATATGAGGAATTCCCATGATTAAATCGATCAACCAAGTGACAATTCCATCAGTTGTTTTACCACCAAATGCAGCAAGAGTGCCCAAAGAAAGAGCAATAACAGAGCTGATACCAGCTGTTATAATACCTATTCGAATACTCATTGACAGGCCAGAGAGTGTTCGAGTGAACATATTTCGTCCCATCCAATCAGTTCCAAATATATATTTGGTATTAGGTGAAATATTAGTTTGAGTAAAGTCAACTTTTAAAGAACTTTCTGAAAAGTACCAACCTAAAAGTGTTATTCCAGTTAAGAAGATAAATGTAAAACTAAGCATGATAGCATCTTTTTGTTTGTTATTTACTTTAGCTAACATATAGAATCACTCCTTCTTCTTTTTTATTCCTATTCGAGGATCAACTACTCCATATAAAAAATTCGCAATGAAATTACCTAAAAAAACAACTGTAGAAATAATAACAGTTATAGCCAGTAAAAGAGGAACATCTCCTCCAAGTCCAGCTTTGACAGTCGCCTGACCAAGACCGGGATAGGAAAAAACAGTTTCAATTAAGACAGAACCACCAAATATTTCACTTATAGATACGAATTGCAGTGTTATAGCTGGTAAAAGAATATTTCTAATACTATGTCTAAAGACTATACTAAAAGTATTTTCTCCACGAGCCTTTGCAAATAAAACATAGTCACTATCTAAAACTTCAATCATTTTTTCTCGTGTATGTAAAATTATAGCTGATGAATTAATAAAAATAAGTGTAATAATAGGTAGTATAGCGTGATAGACTTTATCTTTAAAAGTTACATTGGAAAAATCTACTCCTATAGGAACGCTCATTCCAATTGGAAAAATATCTAACCAAACTGAAAAAACAATAAGTAAAAGTAAAGCAAACCAAAAAGATGGAATACTTGCTGAAATTAAAGCATATTTATGAATAATATGATCAGTTAATTTATTTCTTTTAAAGCCAGCTAAAACACCTAAAAAGAATCCTAAAAAACCAGATAAAATCCAAGCAATACCCATTAACCATAAAGAGCTAGATAACCTCTCTTGAAGAATTTGAATAACAGGTCTTCTGTATAAAAGAGAGATATTCATGTCTCCTCTCAAAAAATCCTTAATCCAAGATATATAGCGTTCAGTTAGGGGAGTATTAACTCCCCAATAATCTTGAATTTTTTTTAGTTGTTCAGGAGACACAGATCCTTTAACTGTTTGACCTAAATTCATTTGTATAGGGTCAAGAGGAGATAGTGAAACTAAAATAAAGGAAATTAGACTGACACAAAAGATTAAAAAAACAGCCCTAACTATTTGTTTAATAATGGAGGTATAAATTTTCATTGCTCTTTATTCCAAGACCATTGATCGACATTGTTAACAATTGACCATCCGTGTCCATGAGGGTGTATTTTTTGCTCTGCAACATTGAGACCATTTTTAACCCAATATAGATGATCAATATTGACGAGCCAAATCCAGGGAATATCACCGGAAACTTTTTCTTGAGATTTTTTCCAAAGTTCAAAAGATTCTGTTAAATCATTTGTGGCAAGAGCTTTGTCCATCAGTTTGTCTACCTCTTTATTGGAGTATGGAGAATATGTAGCAAAATTGCTGTTTGGTGCTGTATGATAGATGTTATACATCTCCATAGGAGTATGAGCTCCCCATCCCCAAACTAAAGGTTCTGACTGTGCTCTAGTATAGGCAGTATCCCAACCAACACCTTCAAAAGTTACGGCTATTCCTAAATCTTTAAGTTGATTGGATGTTTCGGCAGCTAGAGCTTGTCTAACAGAGTCATTTGCAGGATATAAAAGATTAAATTTAGCGGGAATACCATTTTTTTCTCGAATACCATTTTTTCCAACTTTCCAACCAGCATTGTCTAAAATCTCTTTTGCTTTTTCAGGATTATAGGCAACGATAGTTTCTTCATTGAACCAGGGCATTTTATCAGCAACACTGTATGCAGGAGTTCCATAACCTTTTAGAATATATTTTATTAAACGTTCTCTATCTAACCCAATATTAATAGCTTGACGAATAGCTAAATCGCTAGTTACATCATTTCCTATATTTCCATTTTTAGGGACAGTTGGAAGATTAAAAGTACGATTATCAACAGAGTGAGCAGCAAGAATATTATAATTTTTAAGATTTTCTTGTGAAAGAGATGGTGTTGTATATGCCACGTCAACTTTATTAGCTTTAGTTGCGGCAAAAGCGGCATCTTCGCTCATAAATAAAACGATAACATTTTCAATATTTGGAGCTTTTCCATAATAGTTAGGATTTGTTTTTAGAATAACTTGTTGTCCTTTATCCCATTGTTGTAAAATGTATCTACCAGAGCCGATAGGGTTTTGACCGTAATTTTCATTGTAGGCGTGTTTAGGAACAATTCCAACACTACTCATACTATAGGGCCAAATTGAATAAGGGTTATCCATATAAAAGATAACAGTTTTATTATCTTTAGCTTCAGCTCTATTTAGCATAGTAAAGTCATTGACTGTACTTAGCTCCTTCACTTTATTATAAGTAAATGCGACATCTTCTGCGGTTAAAGGTTTTCCATCAGTAAAAAAAACATCATCTCTAATTGTTACAATCCACTGAAGTCCATCTTCTGAAACTTTTATATCTGTTGCTAAATCATAAGCAATTTTTAAATCTTGAGTTGTTGTAGTAAGTGTACTTTGAATAAGGGGTTCATGGACGTGTTCGCCAGCTCCCCATCCAAACGCAGGGTCAAATCCACTTTCTGGTTCTGAAGAGTTTCCCATGACGATTACAACGGTATTATCTTGTGCATTAGCTTTTAAGATATTAGAAGTGGTAAATAATATAAAAATGGTGATAAAGAGCTTATAAAATCTCCTATTTAACATATCATCATCCTCCCCGAAATAAAATATAAATCTTATAGAGAATATACAAATAGTTTAATAAAATTCCTTCATAAAAAATATAGAAAAAAGGTGAAAATCAAGATATAATTTAACAAAAAGATATTAAATAATTTGAGAATATCCTATGAAAACATTGAAAATGTTAGTAGTTATTCCTCTTTGAATAAAAAATTTTTGGGAGTTCTTCCAGATTTATTAGGTTATTTATTTAGAAGACTAGATATAAATATAGTTTGAAAAGAAAACATAGAAAAAGTTGAGTGGGTAAATATTTATGATGAATTCATATAGAAACAAGAAAGCGAGACAATTTCTTGATAAAAACTATGTGGATAAAGATTTTAAAATGTCTTTTAATATGTCGATTGAAACTCTTAAAATAAAAGATGGAGTGGAACAAATATTTAATTTTTTAGAAAAATATTCCTTAGATGGAAGAAATTTAGAAATTAGTTATAGGCAAGGATATTATTTTGGAAAGCCTGAGAAAGAATTACAAAATTAAAAAGAGAATAGAGAGGTAAAAAATGAAAGAAAAAATATCAGCTTTAGGGCAGTATATAGTAAAGCAAACAGGAAAAAATTTCAACTTTAAGATGATAAAACCAGATGGTTATTATAAAGGAGTCTTATTTTCCTATGGTACAGATGACTATTTGGTTTCAAGTGATAGAATGGAACTTTTAAGTACAATTGAGTTAATTTCTATTAAAACTGCAAAAGATTATCCGGTTAAATTAGTGAGAAGATACACTCATAGTAAATTTGATAAGATTGGGAAGAAAAAAGAGGATACAATTGTAATCAATGGAGTAAAGTTTTTCATTATAAAGCTGTAGTTGTAAATGTTTCTTATTCGGGGTATAATATAAGTAAAATCAAAAAATATTTGATTTTTTGGAGGTAGCAATGAAATCTCACTCAAAATTAAAGTGTCCAGAAATTATTTACAATGAATTGGAGCAATTTATGCATTCTAAAAATTATGTTTTTTTAACTCGTGAATTAGATCATAATATACAGATAAGAAAATACAATATTAATGATTCTTTTGAAACAGTTGCAAAGTATATAGATTTACACGGAGGAAAAATTGTATATGGAATGTCGATTTTAGAATCGGATATTTTATTTGAAAAACAAGTTTTTGCAGTCTGGGAAGCTCCTGATAAAACGCTTCATCATGTTACAAGAGGGTCGAATATGAAGATAATGTTCATTCCAAATAAAAACCCGTATGAGGTTCCAAATGATTATATCAGTGATTTTCATAATCTTTTTTCTATGAGAGAAGATAGCTGTATAAAAGAGTTTATAGCTAGTAAAAGACGTTTTCAAGAGTTGATGTCAAAAACAACGAGTACACTTTCCGAAAGTGAGATGAATGATATTTGTCGTTATGGAAATTTGTCAGCTTTAGAGAGAAATACTAATAAAAAAATAGAGAAGGATACTGATTTAAAAGATAGAATTTTGAAGAGAATTAAAAAATAAAGTTTTGTAAATGGAGTTGAAAATTAAGAAATGAAATATAATTTTGATGAAGTTATTTCTAGAGTAAATACTAGATGTGCAAAATATGATGAACGAATAAAAAAGTTTGGGACAGATGATTTAATACCTCTTTGGATAGCAGACATGGACTTTAAGACTGCTCAGCCAATTATAGATGCTTTAAAAAATAAAGCTGAAGAGGGAATATTTGGTTATGTTTCAAGACCAGAGAGTTATTTTGAGGCTGGATGTGATTGGCAAAAGCGAAGAAACGGTTGGGAGATTGATAAAGCACTATGTTCATTCTCTATTGGAGTAGTTCCTGCTATGACAGTAATGGCTGAAATTTGGTGTAAAAGTGGAAGTAGTATTTTGATTCAACCGCCAATATATGGAGAGTTTTATGAAATAGTTCAAAATTCAGGTAATCATGTAATAACAAATCATCTTGTGGAAAAAGATGGGAAATGGTCTATTGATTGGAAAGATTTTGAAGATAAGATAAAAAAAGTATCTATGTTTTTATTTTGTAGTCCGCACAATCCATTGGGTATAGTATGGAAGAAAGAGGAGATTGAAAAAATTGTAAAACTTTGTGCGAAAAATAATGTTTTATTAATAAGTGATGAGATACATTCAGATTTAATTTTTCATGATAAAAAATTTATTCCGACAGCAACGGTAAGTGAGTTAGCTAAAAAAACAGTGGTAACTTGTTTTTCAGCAACAAAGACATTTAACTTAGCGGGACTACAAGCGTGTACTGTTGTTTTTCCAAATAATAAGTTGAAAAATGAGTTTGATAAATGGTGGATTTCAAAAGATATTCATCGTAATAACTCTTTTTCTTCTGTTGCTATGGAGGTAGCTTATAACGAAGGTGAAGAGTGGTTAACTCAGTTATTACCATACATTAGTAGTAATTTTGATTTTGTGGTTAAATATTGTAAAGAAAATATTCCAAAAATTAAAACTTATGCTCCTGATGCGACATATTTAATGTGGTTAGATTGTAGATCTTTAAATTTAAGTAATATAGAGTTAGAGAGATTTATGATTGAAAAAGCAAAACTTGGTTTAAGTAGTGGGACAGCATTTGACAAAGAGTTAAGTGGATTTATGAGATTAAATGTTGCTTGTCCAAAAAGTGTTTTAAAACAAGCATTAGAGCAATTAAAAAAAGCAGTTGATGAATTATAAAAAAGCCAAGAGGATTAGAAATAGTCTTCTTGGTTTTTTATTTGTTGAAAAATTTATATGTTATAATGGAAAAAATTAAAAAACTTGGAGGTTTGTATATGATTAGTGGAAAAGGAATTATTTTATTACAAAATATAATGGAAAATAACGGAGAGAAAAGTATAAAAGACCTATCGAGTGAGTTAGAAATGGGAGAAAGAAGTGTAAGATATGAGATTGAAAAAATAGAGGAGTATTTAAATACTGATTATAAGTCAGAAAATATATCGAATATAGAGCTAACAAAAGGAACTATAAAGATAAAAGATATTCAAGTTGTAAAAAAAATATTAAAAGAGAATTACAATATAAAATTTTTCTCATCTGAAGAAAGAGAAGCATATATACTTTTACAAATTTTATTCAAAAGATCTATAAATCAAGGAAGATTATCAGAGAAATTAGATATAAGTAGAAACACATTGAAGTTGTGTTTAAAAAATATAAAAGGGGTACTAAATGGTTATAATTTGAAACTTGAAATATCTCCTAAAAAAGGTTTGATATTAGTAGGTGAGGAAGAAAATATAAGATTATGTACATTAAATTTTTTTGGTATTTTAAAAAATTCTAAAAATTATTTATTTAAAGAGATTATAGAAAATGAGATAT
>Trix_p1__coassemble_1322_pt1 | contig 21534 bp, 16 predicted proteins | sample Trix_p1__metabat2_low_PE_021 | metagenome-assembled genome bin Trix_p1 | reverse complement strand
GGTAAAGGTAACTCTACCTTTATCTTATATTTTGGTATTTCACAATAATATGAAAATAGAAACATGTCTTTTCCGCCTTTTCCATACTTCCCATCTCCGACTATCGGATACCCCAAACTTGACAATTGTACTCTTAGTTGATGTGTTCTCCCTGTTTCAAGCCTTCCCTCTAAAATGCTTCTTTTTCTCCCCACTTTTAAAACTTTAAAATAGGATATACTTTCCTTTGCTCCATCCTCATATGAAGATAATTCGACAACTTTTGTCTCATCTTTTTTTAGATAGGTTTTTAAAGTAAACTCTTTTTTATCGACAGTTCCATCAACTAGTATATAATACTTTTTATCTGTTTTTCCCTCTCTGACCTCTTCAGCTAACTCTCTGGTCACTGCCAAACTTTTAGCTCCTATAACCAATCCAGATGTGGCTTTATCTATTCTATTCACAAAGTTAAATTCATCTGTCCCATAGTAACTTTTAAAAAGCTCAGAGAGCCCATATTCATGTCCACTTCCCTTATGCATAACCATATTGGCCTCTTTATTAAAAATCACAACTTTCTCATCTTCATAAACAATTCCATTCTTTAGGATGCTCATATCTTGAGGTGAAATTTTCATAAAACTCTTCATAACTGTTTCTCCACCAGCTATTAAAACTTTTACAATGTCCCCCTCTTTTAATCTATAGTTTTCCTTAGCTTTTTTTCCATTAACTTTTATTTTTCCAGTTCTTATTCCTTTAAAAATCTCTGTCAATGGTGTATTTTCATATTTCTTTCTCAAAAATCTATCCAATCTGACCTCATGAAAACTAGAGTCTATAACATATTCCATTCTCTACTCCCTATATATATTTATACTTTGAACTATTCCTAACATTGCAAAAGCAAACAAAAATGATGTTCCACCATAGCTCATGAGAAGAAGTGGTAGTCCTGTGACTGGCATTATTCCTATGACCATTCCTATATTTATGACTATATGAAAAAAGAAGATAGCTGATATTCCATAGCATATAAGTTTTCCATATCCTTCCGTTTTATCTCCGATTCTCAATATTCCCCACAGAAGCAAAATATAGAGCATCAATAAAACACATCCTCCAACTAAACCTCTTTCCTCCAAAAATACAGCTGCTATAAAATCTGTATGCGATTCTGGTAAAAATCTCAGCTTACTCTGAGTTCCTTGCAAAAATCCCTTTCCAAAGATTCCACCTGATCCAACTGCAATCATTGATTGTGTAACATTCCATCCACTCCCTAGTAGATCGGCTTCTGGATTTAAAAAAGTCATCACTCTCTCTCTTTGATAATCTTTTAATAAAAAGAAGTACCCAATTGGAGCTGTCGAAATTCCTATAAGTGCTAGAATTATTAAAGTTTTCCAATCTATTCCATTTATAAAAATTAGAATTAAATATAAAAATACTATAACCAATGCTGTTCCTAGGTCTGGCTGAGCTGCTATTAATAAAAATATAGGTAAAACATGCAGACTAGTTGCAAAAATACTCTTAAATCCCAAAAATTTATTGTTGTATTTTGTAGCTAAAACTTCTGAAAGAGTTAAAACGATAAATAATTTTGAAAATTCAGAAGGTTGAATCGTTATAAACCCTAAATCAATCCATCTCTGAGCTCCCAATCTTTTATCACCTATAACAAATACCAACAGTAGCAATGTAATATTCAAAAGATATATAATTTTATAATACTTTCCATATACTCTATAGTCTATAAATGAAAATATAACATATATCAAGACACCTAGCCCTATCCAAACAATTTCCTTGTAAAAAAATGATGTCCCCTTATGGATTGTTGCACTATACACAGTCAATAAACTTATTAAAATTATACATAGCGCAATATATAAAATCATATTTTTCATTTTTTTTATTTTTTTTGTAGTAACTACTAAATCATGATTTTTTCCCATTAACTTCTCCTATTTCCCTGTATGACCAAATCCACCCTCTGCTCTTACAGTTGCTGACAACTCTTCCACCTCTTCAAACTCCATCTTATAAACTTTTTGAAGAACCAATTGTCCTATTCTCTCTCCTGGATTTATAACAAATTCTTCACTACTTAAGTTTATCAATATAATCCCAACTTCACCTCTATAATCCGAATCGATAGTCCCAGGTGTATTCACTAAAGTTATCCCATGCTTTAAAGCTAATCCGCTTCTTGGTCTAACTTGCACTTCATATCCGTAAGGTATCTCCATTTTTATTCCAGTTGGAATTAACTTTCTTTCTAAGCTTTTTAATGTAACTGGTCCAATAATATTTGCTTTAACATCCATTCCAGCCGCACCCGCCGTCATATATCTAGGTAATTCTATTCCATCTTCCAGTACTAGTTTAACAATAACTTTTTCCATTTTTTCCCCTTTATATATTTCCTAAAATTGTTTTAGATATATATTTTTCATCAAATATTTTATTTGCAACTCTTTTTATATCGTGTAAATTTACAGCTTCAATCTCTTTTATTACAGTTTCAATATCTCTTACATAGCCATAAACTAAATATGAACCTGCCATTCTTGTCATTTTTCCCTTACTACTTTCCAGCCCAAAGGTCACCATGCTCAAAAATTGATTTTTTGCTCTTTGAAGCTCCTTTTCAGTAATTCCATTCTCCTTTAACTCTCTTAGTTCCTCCTCTATCAAGGCTATCACTTCCTTGTAGTCTTCATGAGTAGTTCCCGCATATACAGTAAACAGACCCCCTTCATCAAAATTGGAAGTGTACGAATAAACTGAATAAGCTAACCCTCTTTCTTCCCTAATTTTTTGGAAAAGCCTAGAGCTCATATTTCCACCCAAAATATTTGATATCACTGATGTTTCCACCCGATCTCTATCGGTGCTAGAAGTTCCTAAAGTATTAACACACAAATGAACTTGATTTGTTTCTTGAACTATTATTTTCTCTCCAGAGTTTATAATCATCTCACCATTGTAGACTCTTTTTGTACTTCTATCCTTCAATTGTCCAATTCCCTCATTTAGTTGTTTAAATATCTTATCCTCTTCTATATTTCCTGCTACTGCAACAACTATATTTTCTGGTTTATACATATCATAAAAATACCTTAATATTTTTTCTCTATCTATCCCTTTTAAACTTTCTACTGTTCCAGCTACTTTTTGGCTTTGTACACCAGTTATAGCAAATCCAAGATTTTCTTCATGCACAACCTCTTCTGGAATATCTTCATACATTCTTATCTCTTCTATTATTACATTTCTTTCTTTTTCAATATTTTCATCTGTAAAGGTAGAGTTTAGAAACATATCATTTAAAATATCAATTCCAATCTCCAGAGTATTTGAAGTCATTTGAATATAGTATGCTGTTTTTTCAACACTTGTATATGCGTTTATCATTCCACCTTGATCATCAATCTCTTCAGATATCTCTTTTGCTGAACGATTAGTTGTTCCTTTAAATAATAAGTGCTCTATAAAATGTGATATCCCCTCTTCTCCAGGTAACTCATTTTTTACTCCAGCTCTAACAAAAAAACCTAAACTAGCTGTATTTATACTTTTGATATCTTCCATTAATAACGTTATGCCATTATCTAATCTCCTAGTTGTTATGCTCATTTTCCTCCTCAATATTCTGCTTTTCTCATAAAGTAAATTCCTAAACATAAAAATATTACATTTGGAATCCAACCACTTAAAAATGGATTCAATAATCCATTTATACTTAAAGCTTCAAATGAAGCTTGTACTATATAGTATGAATAACCTAATCCCACACTTAAAGCGATACTTATAGCTGAAGCTCCTCTAACGTATCTACTTCCTAAAGATAATCCTAAAAATGATACAATAAAACTTGCAAAGGGAAACGAGTATCTTTTTCCTAAAACAGATAAGGACTCTTTTATATCTCCACCTGTTACTCTAATATCCCTAATTGATTTTGCTATTTCAGCATTTGTTAGTTCATCTGGATCACCTTGAATTGTTATAAAATTTGATGGTCCTTTATCAAAAGTTTCATCCGAATAAACTTTGTATCTCTTTTGAGTTTTATTAGTAAAATTGTTCACCACGGCATCTTTAAGTATCCATTGGTTTTTATTTATATCAAATTCACCACTTTTAGCAGTTACTATCTCCTCTATTTTATCAAACTCTTTATTTAATTTCACTATTTCTAAGAGCTTACCTTTATTACCAATTCTATCCACTTGCTTTATATAGTAAACAGTATTGTCTTCAGTTCTTAAAAATGCGTTATTTTTCACTGTGGGCAATACTCTTTCCGCTATTTTCCTTCCAGCCCTTAAAGCTCTACTTTTAGCTAAAGCCACCGGATGAACACGGTTCATCACTTGAAAGACTATTAGAGATATTAAAAATGATATTATTATTGGATACCTCACTATTCTTCTAAAACTTATTCCAGAAGTTTTTAAAGATATAATCTCTAAATTGGATGCCATTTTATTGATGCACATCAGCGAACCCAAAAGTATTGCTAAAGGTGTAACTTCTATAAAAATTTTTGGCAATAGATAAAATATATACGTCGCCGATTCTGGAACACTCATTCTTCCAGTTGTTATGTATCTTATTATTTTAAATAGTTGACTCAATATAAAAATATTTATAAATGCTATTAAACTCAATAGAAATGACTTTATAAAATTTTTACTTATATAGATATCTAACCTCTTCATCTAGCACCACCCGCTTTTCTTTTATATAGTAAAGCTGTTCCACCAATCAACAACAAATTAGGTAGCCAAACTCCTATATATGGTGATACCACACCTCTATTTGCCATTACAATCCCTATATTTAAAAACATAATATAGATAAATATAACTCCTAAACTTACTCCAAAACTAGCCCCTTTTCCACTTCTATGGTGCCCTATTGATAAAAGAACTCCCAATATAGCTAGCACAACAGTTGACAATGGAATCGCTACTTTTCTATTTATTTCTACTAAATATGGAATTTTTTCCAAATATGTTTTATCTTTTAATTTTTTTAAAAGAGTCGTTATACTCATAGCTTCTATATCTTTTACCTCTATATTAATCTCTTGAAAATATGAGCTTAGAGGTATTTTTTTCTGTTTAAACTCCCCTTCTAATTTTATTGTTCCATCTGGATTAAAAGTATAGAATGTAGAATCCTCTAACACCATATTTACATTTTTCCAATAGGCTCTATCCCCTAACAAAATAGTAGGAAATGAGGCTTTATCTTCTTTTTGAAATATTAATACATTTTCAGCTTCATTAGTTTTTCTATCAATTTTTTCAATGTATAAACTATAGTCATCAACCTCATCGATCAATATTTTTTCTTTTAACTGAAACACTGGGTTCTCATACGCTATCTTCATAGTTATCTCTTCTAACTTACTAAAAGATCTAGGAATAATGCTCTCTTGTAAAAAAAATATAAAAATAGTAATTATTGAAGCCAATATTATTATTGGCTTCAATATATCATCTAAAGACATCCCTATCGAGCTCATTGCGGTAGTTTCGCTCGTTCTTGTAAGTTTAGAAAAAGTTATCATAACTCCTAGAAATACACCCATTGGTATTGTTTGTGCTAAAATTGGAGGTAGATAAAATGACAATATTCTTAATACATCAATTAATGAAATTCCCTTCACAATTATGTTTTCCATTAAAGATACTATAATCTCTATTAAAAAAATAAAAGTAAATAGTGACACTCCAAATATTATTGGCATCTTTACATCTTCCAATATATATTTTTCAATTATTTTCATTGTCTTCTCCTAAAACATTTTATTAAAATACTTTTCAACTAGCTCTTTTCCCTTTATATAATTCAACTCTGATTTTAATTCCTTTGGTAAATACTCCTCAATATAATGAGATTTTTCCAAAAATACTCCATTTGTTTTACTATCTGCTCCATACTTTTTCAAAACTGTATATTTTTGTGCAGCATAATTAAAGATAAACAGAACTATCAATGAAACTACAAGTCCTTTTGCTAATCCAAATACTCCACCTAGACCTCTGGATAAAAACCCTTTATTTTGATTTTTTAGAATAATCCCTATAAAAAACATTAGAATAGCTATGACAAAATATGATACTATAAAAACACCTATATATGTCAATAAATAGTTACTTTCATTGTTACTCATAGCCAACTTTTCTATTACAATTGGAGTAAATTTTTGAGCTATAATAAAGTCTATAAAAATTCCAAAGATTGAGAAAAATTGTAGTAAAAATCCATCTTTCAATCCTTCGATTATTGCAAATATTAGTATCACTATTATTAAAATATCTAAGTACATAATTATTCCCCCTTTAAATTAATTATTTACTACTCTAACCCATAAAGCTTTTAGATATAGTGTTTCTGGAATATGTAAAATCCATGGATGATCTTCTGGTTGATAATTTACACCTATGACTTGTAGCAACTTTCCATTTTTTGAAGCAGCCATTCTCGTCACCTCTATCAAATCTTGAAGAGACATATGATAAGCACACGTTATTATTCCAACTATTCCACCCTCTTCAATCAATTTAAAACTCTCATCACACAGACTAAAAAACATATCTCTTCCTCTTGGAACATCTATCTTTTTCTTTATTAATGAAGGAGGATCTAAAGTTATTACATCAAATTTTTCCCCTCTATTGGCCAAAATTTTTAGCATTAAAAAGGCGTCTCCTTCCGCTGTTTCAAAATCATTTGTAAATCCGTTTAATTCATAGTTTTCTTTGCATAACTCCAGAGCGTGTGGCTCCTTATCAATTGCCACAACTTTTTTACATCCCTCTTTTAATGCCGCAACCGAAAATCCACCACTGCTTGAAAACACATCTAAAAATCTTGTGTTTTCATTTAAAAATGGTCTTATAAACTTTCTAGAATCTCTTTGATCTAAGAAAAACCCTGTTTTTTGTCCATCTACAATATCAACATAATATTTTAATCCATTGTCTTCCATCACTATTCTTTTAGGAATCTCTCCATATATTATTCCAGTTTGCTGTTCCACACCCTCGTGAGTTCTATTTTCAACATCACTTCTTTCATATATCCCTTTTGGTTTCATAACTTTTTTTATCGCATTTATTATATCTTGTCTAAATGCCACTTCTAATCCTGAATTTCTAAATTGTACTGATACATATTTATCAAATTTATCAATTATTAACCCCGGTATTCCATCCGCTTCAGAATAAAAAACTCGAATACAATTTGTTTCTGTCAAAAGATGCTTTCTCTTTTCATAAGCTCTTTTTATTTTTTCTAAAATCAACGTTTTATCAACCGCTACATCCCTTGTTGTTAAAACTCTTACGAATGCATTTGTAGATTCCGTCACATAACCTTTCGCCACTACTTCTCCATCCGTTGTACAAACTTCTACTATATCTCCATTTGAAGTTTTTCCTAAAACTTCTTGTATTTCATCCTTAAATACATTCGGATAAAAATTTCTAATTTTTTTCTCTTTTCCTGCTTCTAATATTACTTTTGCCATCAGTTTCTCCTTTATAATTTTCCTATCAAGCTATTTACTGAGTATGGTTTCCCATGTTTCAAATAGACTCGACTAACTCTCCTACTCAATCCTGTAAATAGCTCATAAATGGAAGAACCTATCATTACTGACTTTTCAAAAATATCCTCTCCCATCACAGTTACTTCATCTCCCACTTTGACCCTATTTTTTAGTTCATCCGGTATTTTTATCATAAGCATATCCATACATACTTTTCCGACTATTTTACAAGCAATACCATGAACTTCAATTGTTCCCTTATTCGAAAACTCTCTCCTAAAACCGTCAGCATACCCTACTGTCACTGTTGCAATTAAGTCGTTTCTATATCCCTTGCCTAGCCTTCCATAAGATATATCTATATCCTCTTTTAGTTCTTTCAAGAAAAGTATTCTACTTTTTAATGTAAAAACTCTTTTTAAATCTTCTATAACTCCCTCTCCATAAACACCATACATAATTATTCCAGCTCTAACCAAATTGCTTTGAGGAGTTTCAGAAAACTTCAATATTCCTCCACTATTAAGAATATGGATATATTTTATCTCTTCTAATTTTTCAAAATCTTTAAATTTCTCTATCTGTTTTTTCGTATAGTTTATTGACTCTTCATCCGATTCATCCGATACCGATAAATGTGAATATACTCCTACTACTTCAATATTTTTTTCTCTACATATATCAATAGCAGTTTTTCCTTCCTCCACCGTAAATCCAACTCTTCCCATTCCTGTGTCAACTTTTATATGTACTTTCAATGAAAGTTCTTTTTCACTAATATATTCTATCTGAGAAAGATCAGTCAAAGTAACTTGTAAATTTTTTCTCTCTGCCTCTTTTAACTCGTCATTAAAAATTCCTGCCAAGATTAAAATTTCATCATCAATGCCGTTATTTCTTAGTTCTATCCCCTCTTCTAGAGATGAAACTCCAAAAATTTTTACCCCCATCTTTGAAAGTTCTTTTGCTATTGTGACTGCTCCCATTCCATAGGCATCTGCTTTTATAATGGCCATTATGTCTCTGTCATGAGATAGTTCTTTTATTTTTTTTATATTATACTCTAAATTATCTAGATCTATCTCTGCCCACGTTCTCATTTTTTCCTCCAACTATTATTAAGTAGATTAAGCCACCTATGAAAGGTGGCTTTTTTGTTTTATACTACAATTTTTTCTTCAGGGTGTGAATTGTCATCATCATCATCTTTTTTAGGTTCATACTTATCATCTCTTTTCTTTTCAAAAAGATATACTAAAGGTGTTGAAATATATATTGATGAATAAGTTCCTACTCCAATTCCCACTAAAAGCGTCGTTGTAAATGTTCTTAAACTAGCTCCACCAAATACCAAAATTGCAACTAATGCTAACAATGTCGTAATTGAAGTATTAATTGATCTTACTAAAACTTGATTCAAGCTTCTATTTAATACCTCTCCAAATGTCAAATCTGATTTTTTTCTTAAGCTCTCTCTGATTCTATCATATATTATGATAGTATCGTTGATAGAATATCCTAAAATTGTTAATATTGCTGCTATAAATGGCGTATCAACTTCATATCCTAATAGTGCAATAACTCCTAAAGCTGCTGTCACATCATGTAATAATGTTAAAATTCCCGCTATTGCAAATTTGAACTCATATCTCATTGTTATATATAAAACTATTAGTATTCCACCTATTGTAAGAGCATACACAGCTGATGTTTTTAACTCCTCACCTATTGTTGCTCCAACCTTTTCAGCTCTCTCTAGCTTATATTCCCCTAACACTTGAAGATCTGTTAGTAATTTTTCTGTATCTTTATCACTCATCTCAGCGGTTCTAATAATAACATTATTATCACTCTGAGAAACTTGAACTTTTCTTGCAGTTGATGAAAGTTGTGGAATTTCAACCGCCACTTCATCTAACTCCTTATTTATATCTGATAACGTTATAGTGTTGGCATAATTTAGCTGAATTAAACTTCCACCTGTAAAGTCTATTCCATAATTCAATCCCTTTATTAAAAACATTCCTAGGAATATTATAAAAGATATTGCTGATAATGTTATCCATTTTTTACTGTGCTTGATTACCTCAATATACATTTACTTACCCCCTTTTCACACCGAAGAACTCTGTTCTTTTTATTTTAAATAAATCCACTGTTGTTGTTAACAGAACCTTTGTTATGAAAACCGCTGTAAGCATTGATGCCACAGTTCCAATTGTTAAAGTTACTGCAAATCCTTTTACAGTTCCTGTTCCAAACATAAATAGCACTAAAGCTGTTAATAATGTTGTTACATTTGAGTCTATAATCGAAGCTATTCCCTTACTAAATCCAAGTTTTATAGCACCATTGATTGTATTTCCTAACTTTAACTCATCTTTTATTCTCTCAAAAATTATAACATTGGCATCAACTGCCATACCAGCTGATAATATCATACCCGCTATCCCCGGCAGTGTCAATGTTGCATCAATAAAATTTAACATTGCAAACATCACAAGACCAAAGCTTAGTAGAGCTAAATCTGCTACGAACCCAGGTAATCTATACATAAATAACATAAATATTGCAATTAATCCAACCGCTACCATACCAGCTACTTTACTTTGAGCTATTGATTCGTCTCCTAAGGATGCACCAACAATTCTTGTTTCAATTATTTCTGCTTTTACTGGTAGTGCTCCTGCGTTTAAAAGTGTTGCTGTTTTTTTAGCTTCATCTGGAGTATAACTTCCAGTTATAACTCCATTTCCACTTGGAATTTCACTATTTATTGAAGGTGCAGTTTGAACTTCTCCATCAAGTGTTATAGCTAATCTTTTTCCAATATTTTCTCTTGTTATTCTAGCAAACTCTTTTGCTCCCTCTATATTCATCTCAAATTGAATTTGAGGTCTTCCTAAATTATCGTATGAAACTTCTGCCTTTTTTAGTGCTCCACCTGTCAACAATGTTTCACCCAAAGACCCATCTCCATTCATTATTTTAAATTCCAATAAAGCTGTTTTTCCTATCATCTTTACCGCGTCATCTGAATTAGTAATCCCCGGTAATTCTATGATAACTCTATCTATCCCCGCTCTTTGCACAACTGACTCCGCTACTCCAAGACCATTTATTCTTCTATCTAAAACTTCTATTAATCTATTCATTGCTTCGTCATCTAATTCCATACCCTCTTCTGGCTTGGCCTGTAAAACCACATAAACTCCACCTTTTAAGTCCAGTCCTAGCTTCGTTGGTTTTACTATTGCTAACCACCAAGAACATACTAGGATAACTAGTACAAAAAACAGTTTTGTCATTCCCTTAAAATTCATGCTATCCTCCACTCAGTTATTTTTTCATGTCTAAAAATGTCTGTAATATAATAGCCGCTGCTATCTTATCAACCACTTTTCTTTTTTCTTTAGCTCCCCTTAAATTTGTTTCATTTAACATTCTATCTGCTGAAACAGTGGAAAGTCTTTCATCTATCTCAAAAAACTCTAATCCTTCAATAGATTTATTTAATTTATCCATAAACTCTCTTACTTTTTCTGCCTGACGTTTTTCAGTTCCATCTAAACTTTTAGGTATTCCTATAACTATTGATTTACTGTTTTCTTGTCTACACAATTCAGCAATTCTCTTCACAGCTTTAGTTTTTCTTCTGTCTATCACTTCTAGGGGAGTGGCAACCATTCCCATCAAGTCTGACTTTGCCACCCCTATTCTCACATCTCCCACATCTAAAGAAAGATATCTTTTATACATAACTATCTTCCTCCATTTATAGTATTTTTACTAAAATCTCCTTTACAGCTGAAAGCGCTTCCTTGACCTTTGCCCCATTCTTTCCACCGGCCTGTGCAAAATCAGGTCTACCTCCGCCATTTCCTTCAGCTATCTTAGCCGCTTCTCTCACTAAATCTCCAGCTTTAACTTTTCCGATTAAATCCTTTGTAACTCCAATCGCAAATATAGCTTTTTCATTATTTGATCCCAATACGATAACACAGCTTCCTAACTTATCTTTTGCCTTGTCTACAATCTCCCTTAAAGAATCTGCTTCTTTATCTTTAAAATCCTTCACTAAAACTTTAACTCCATTTATCTCTTCAATCTCATCAAATAATGAATTCGCTTCAAATGTCGCCACCTTAGTTTTTAGAGCATCAACTTCCTTCGATAACTCTCTCACTTCTTCAACAACTTTCTCTGATCTTTCCTCAACTTTTTGTAAGTCAACTTTTAAGTTCTTAGCAACTCTTTTCATGGTATTTTCCATTTCTAAAACCGCTAGGTATGCTCTATAACTAGTTTGAGCCTCTATTCTTCTAACTCCCGCTGCAACTCCAGCTTCTGAAACTATTTTAAAAATTCCTATCTTACTGATATTGCTTATGTGAGTTCCTCCGCAAAGCTCCATTGAATAATCACCTATTGAAACAACTCTTACTTCATCTCCATACTTATCTCCAAATAAAGCTGTTGCCCCTTTTGATTTTGCGTCATTCATTGACATGATTTCTGCATTCACTGCTGTAGCCATAAATATTCTTTCATTTACTGCTTTTTCAACTTTTTCAAGTTCTTCAGGTGTTAATGCCTCATAGTGGTTAAAGTCAAATCTTAGCCTCTCTGCACCACAAGATGAACCTGCCTGTTGAACATGAGTTCCCAGTACATCTTTTAAGGCTTGATGCAATAGATGTGTCGCTGTATGATTTTTTGCAATCTCCTCTCTTCTAACTGGATCCACAGTTAAATTTAACAGCGTTCCTTCGATTAACTCTTCCAACCCACTTTCTATTTCAACTATGTGAGTGTAAATCTCTTTTTGTTTTTGAACATCCAATACCTTTGCTACTAAATTCTCTCCTTCTATAATACCTTGATCAGCTTCTTGTCCTCCAGACTCTGCATAGAATGGCGTTTGATCAAAAATAAGAGCATATTTACCATTCTCTAGCTCTCTAGCACTTAAAAGAGTTGCTGGAGTCATCAAATCACAGTATCCTGTAAACTCTGTTTTTCCATGTCTATCATAGAACTCCTCTATAAAGTTATCTTGCCCTTTTTCCATGATAACAGTTCTTGCTGATCTAGCTTTCTCTCTTTGTTCTTCCATCTTTTCCAAGAATTCATCTTTTGAAACTTCAATTCCATTTTCTTCACAGATTTCTTCTGTCAGTTCATAAGGGAATCCATAAGTATCATAAAGTTTGAATGTCACATCTCCCGATAGTTTTGTTCCACCTTTTAACTTTACTCCCTCTATTTCATTCATAACAAGCTGTATCCCCTGATCCAATGTATTAGAGAATTTTTCCTCTTCAATCTTCACAACTTTTTTGATATGCTTTAGATTCTTTCTTAACTCAGGATATGCTCCATCCATTATATCTACGACTTTGTCCACCATCTCATACATAAATAACTCTTTTCTTCCAAGAAGTCTTCCATGTCTTACCGCTCTTCTTAAAATTCTTCTCAAAATATAACCTCTTCCTTCGTTAGATGGTATAACCCCATCATTAACTAGAAAGGTAACCGCCCTTGCATGATCTGTTATCACTTTTAATGAAAAGTCTACTTCAGGTTCTACTCCATATTTTGTATTTGTAAGCCTGCTAGCTTCTTCAACTATAGGAAATAACAAATCTGTTTCAAAGTTATTTGACTTACCTTGCACCATTGCTGCCACTCTTTCAAGTCCAGCTCCTGTATCTATATTTTTCTTTGGAAGCGGTTGTAACGATCCATCTTCCATTCTATTCCACTCAGTGAAAACTAAATTCCAAATTTCAATAAATCTATTATCTGTTCCCTCATCCCCTAATTTAGAATTTTCATCTCCTCCGTAAGCTGGTCCTAAATCGACGTGGATTTCTGAACATGGTCCACACGAACCTGTTGGTCCCGCTGCCCACCAGTTTTCAGATTCTCCCATTCTTACGATTCTTTCCTTTGGGAAATTACATTTTTCAATCCAAATTTTTTCCGCTTCATCATCCGTTGTAAACACTGAAACCCATAATTTATCTTTATCTAATTTCAAAACTTCTGTTATAAATTCCCATGACCAAACTATCGCTTCCTCTCTGAAATAATCCCCAAAAGAGAAATTTCCCAACATCTCAAAAAAAGTATGATGTCTTGCAGTTCTTCCAACATTTTCTAAGTCATTGGTTCTAATACACTTTTGATAAGTTGTTACTCTTGGTGTTGGAGCTTCCTTCTGTCCTAAAAAATATGGCTTAAAAGGAACCATTCCAGCAACTGTTAATAAAAGAGTAGGATCATCTGGGATAAGTGATGCACTCTCAAAGTGCTTATGATTTTTCTTTTCGAAAAATTCTATAAATTTGCTTCTAATTTCGTTACCTGTTAACATATTCTTGTTTCCTCCACTGTATTTCTAAAATTTATTTAATCTAATTTAAAGTTTTCTCCTAAATATACTTTCTTTGCCATTGGATTAGAAGCTATCTCTTCTGGAGTTCCACTTATTAACACTTTTCCATTAGCCATTATATAAGCTTTTTCAGTTATAGATAGTGTTTCTCTTACCGAATGATCTGTAATCAATATTCCTAGTCCTCTTTGTTTTAAGTACTTAATAATTTGTTGTATATCCTCTACCGCTATCGGATCAACTCCTGCAAATGGTTCATCTAATAGTATAAAGTCCGGATCATTAGCTATTGTTCTAGCGATTTCAACTCTTCTTCTCTCTCCTCCAGAAAGAGAATATCCCATTGATTTTGCTACATGAGTTAATTTGAACTCTTCCAACAGCCCTCGCATTTTTTTTATCTGCTCATCCTTTGGCAATCCTTTCATCTCTAATATAGCCAGTATATTGTCTTCGACAGAAAGATTTCTAAATATTGATGGTTCCTGTGCAAGATATCCAATTCCCATATCTGCTCTTTTATACATTGGATACTCTGTTATATCTATTTCATTGATAAAAACTTGACCCTTTTCAGGTTTAACTATTCCAGTTATCATGTAAAATGTTGTAGTTTTTCCCGCTCCATTAGGTCCTAAAAGTCCTACAATCTCGCCTTTTTTTACCTCTAAGCTAACATTCTTAACTACCTGTCTTTTTTTATAACTTTTACATAATCCTTGAGCGATTATACTTCTCATAGATTCTCCTTATTTTTTCAATATTTTGTTATACCCCGATTTTACTTGATTTGCACTTGTTATACTTTTTTTCTCATTTACTTTATAATCTACAAAAACGTTTCCTCTAGCCTTTACTTTATTAGTTTTTGTATTGTAATCTGCTTCATCAGATTTTATTACAGATTCACCGTCGTCAACAACAACATCCCCTCTTAATTCAACTATATTATCTTTATTTTTTATCTTTGCTTTTGTTGATGTCGCATTTAATACTTTATCTTTATCTTTTCTCACAATTACAACTTTTCCCACTAAATCAATAATCTCTGTATTCAAATCTCCCGTCATCATATTTGAAGTAACTGTAGTCACTATTCCATCTTTATCTTTTAGCACCGCTTTAGTATTATCTTTTCCAAATATTAATTTTTTCTCTGGTTGAATCTCCAAATAATCTGAGTAAAGAGTTGTTCCCTCTTTCTGAACCACGGCATTTTTTCTAGCTTCAACTCTCTGAACTTGATTTTTTCCTTGAGCATCTTTTTTAAAGTACATTCTTGCAAAATCTCCTTTAAAGTTTACAGGCACTCCATCTTGATAAATTTTTCCAGAAACATTTCCAGTAAAATCTAAATTCATGTTATCTAAGATACCCTCCACTCTATCACCTCTAAACTCCTCATTCAACTTTGATTTTATCTGTATATTTTTACCTGTTAAATGACTAGTTTTTTTATCTAAGGCTCCATTATCTCCAACTATATTGTAATCACTATAATCTATTTCAAATCTTTTTGGAGAAATAGCTACTCCTGTATTTTTATTGTACTCTAATCGGTCTCCTCTTAAAGTTGTCTTCTCATCTTTAATTTCAGCATTTTTTTCCAAAACAAAATTTCCTTGAGAAGTAAAGTACTTTATTATATCACTTTTTAATGTATTCTTCACATCTTTTCCATTAAATTTTTCACCAGTAAATACTTTTTTATCAGCTTCATATACTCCATTATACATTTTCCCAGTACTTTTTTTAACATCATCCTCAAATACAATTTCACCCGGAATATATATTTTTTGATCCTTTATTTGATAGTCTGCAGAGTTTGCATTTACTATAATATCTCCGCTTCGTAAAACCAGCTTATCTTTTAACTTTACAAACTCATTCTCTTTAAACTCACCACTTACTGAATTTAATTTAGTTTCACCTTTTCTATCAAAAGCAACCAAATCTTTTTCTACTGACCCTATTCCAGTTTTTTGGTTAAAATTTAAGTTTGTTCCTTCAACAATGTTATCGACACTCACATATTTAAAATGACCAAAGGATTTGAATACTTCCGTAGTTAGATTGTACTCCCCTTTTAAACCTTCAAAAGTATCTTTTTCTTTTTTTCTCTTTAAAATATATTCATTTGGTAAATATACAAAACCTTTCTTTCCCAGATAATCTATCTTTTGACTTTCAAATATATAATTACTATCCTCAAAATAAGCGTCTCCATCTATCAAATAGCTGTCTTCCTGTCTATCAAAGTCCACTCTATTTCCAGAAGCATACTGATTTTCTATATTATTTTTTATATCTCCTTTTATAACATACCCTTTACCAGTAACTTTATTATAAAAAAAGTTTTCTCCTTTACTATTGTATTTATCACTGAAATATGTGTATCCATTCTTTAAATACAACTCACCAGTTTCTGTTAAATAGATTAAATTTTTTGTTAAAATCCTATTTTCTGGACTTGTATACTCTGTATTTTTATCGCTAATCAATTCTAGCTCTTTTGTATCCAGTGCATAAATTGCCATGTCTGTCAAAAGTTTTCCACCGCTTTTGTCAGTCCCTTGAACATTACCTTTTAAAACAAATTTTCTAGTAACTTTATTGTAAACTCCATTGTCACCTTTAAAAGAGTAAATTCCATTAGTCCCTGATATCTTTCCATTAAAACTTATATTATCTCCACCATCTGAGGTAATACTTTCCATATCTATTTTATACCCATCTGCTAATACATACACATTTTTACTTATTTTAAAAGCCTCTGTTTTATCATTTAGCACTAAGTTATCACCATATAACTTAATACCATTATAATCTAGCATAAAAGAATTGGAAGTAGTTAATATATTTGTTTTTACATTATACTTCAAACCTTTAAAATTTCCACTTAACACTCCCGACTCATTTCCAAAATTTGACCCAGATAGAAATGAATTCCCACCTATATCCACTATCTTATCTTTATCGTTATACTTCGCTTTTTCAGCCGATAAAGTCATATTCTTGGTTTTGAATTTCACATCTCCAGATAAGACTACATTTTCCATCTTGGTATCACTTTTAAAATTTTTACCTGAAACCTCTATTCCTTCGGCTTTATTGATTGCTGTAACACCTATTGTAGATTCTATCTCACCATTTTCTTTATTGTATTTTGCCTCTTGAGTTTCAAATTCCCAACCAGTTAAACTTTTTCCTAAAATATTGGATTTTAATAATAAATTTTTACCAGCATCTAAAAAGGCATTATCTCCTGTTAATATCATTCCATCAATTACAGCTTTTGCTTTTTCAAAAACTGTTTCGTTTGTTTTTAAAAAATCTTTCTGTTTATCAGCTTCTATATGATACTCCTCAGTATCATATACAGCTCCAGTAGTTTCTACTATATCTTCTTTTTTTTCTATCTTTTTCTCATTACTAAAATAATTTAAGTACCCCAAAACTAATACTGCTACTATAATAACTCTATAGGCTATTTTCTTTTTGTTCATGGCGCCCTCCTAGTTTAAAATACGTTTTAATTCATTTAACTTTAAAAAGGCGTCAAGTGGTGTCATTTTATCCAATTCAGCCTCTCTCAAAAGACGTAATACTATTCTCTCTTCATTTTCTAATTGTACAATATTTTCTTCCTCTTTTTTCACAGTTTCCTCTTTTGTTTCGGGTTTAAAATCTCCAAATAATATCAGCTGTTCTTTTTTTACTCTTTTTTCTATTATCATTTTTCTATTTTCTAGAACTTTTAACATCTCTTTTGCTCTATCTAAGATTTCTTTAGGTAGACCTGCTAATCTTGCAACCTCTATTCCATAAGATTTATCAGCTCCCCCTTTTACAATCTCTCTTAAAAACAGTATCTCTTTTTCATCCTCTTTAACTTCAATTCTAAAATTTACAGATTTATTCAACTTTGATTCAAGTTGAGTCAATTCATGGTAGTGTGTTGCAAAGATTGTCTTTGCTCCAATATTGTCATGAATATATTCTGTTATTGCTGTCGCAATTGAAATTCCATCAAATGTAGATGTTCCTCTACCTATTTCATCCAAAATAATAAAAGAATTTTTTGTAGAACTATTGACTATATTGGCAACTTCACTCATTTCTAACATAAATGTGGACTGTCCAGTAACTAAATCATCACTGGCACCTATTCTTGTAAAAATCTTATCCACAATTCCTATTTTAGCATATTCTGCTGGAACATAACATCCTATATGAGCCATAATTAGTATCAAAGCCACCTGTTTCATATATGTAGATTTTCCTGACATATTCGGTCCTGTCAAAATTATTAAATTTTTATCGTTATTTAGAACTATACTGTTCTTAACAAAATTTTCTCTTCCTACCAGTTGCTCAACAATTGGATGTCTTCCACCTATTATTTCTATATCTCCCTCTGTTGTTATCTCTGGCTTAACATAGCTATTTTTTGTCGCCACATAAGCAAAATTTGTTATAACATCCAAATATGCTAATTTATATGCCAACTCATGAAGTTCATTTCTATAACTTTTTACTTTTTCAGAAATCTCTTTAAAAATATGATATTCTAAACTTTCTATCTTATCCTTGGCATTTAGAACTTTCTCTTCATAAATCTTTAAATCTTCAACAATATATCTTTCAGCATTTGCCAATGTTTGCTTTCTTATGTAATCTTCAGGAACCAAATGAATGTTAGCTTTAGTCACTTCTATAAAGTATCCAAAAACTTTGTTATACTTTATCTTTAATCCTTTTATCCCTGTTCTCTCTCTTTCCCTATTTTCAATCTCTAAAATCGTATCTTTGCCATTGTTAGAAATATTATGCAATTCATCTAACTCAGTACTATATCCCTCTTTTATTATTCCACCTTCTCTAATAGAAAATGGAACCTCATCTTTTATGCTTTTTTCTATCAAATTATATATTTCAATTAACTCATCTAAACATATCTCGAAAATCGGATTACCTTTTAAAACCTTGTATATCTCTAAACTATTCAAGATTGATTTTTTTAGTGCCACTAAATCTCTCGCATTTTCATTTCCTAAAATCAATTTTCCAATTATTCTTTCAATATCGTATATATCTTTTAGTTTTTCTCTTATCTCTTCTCTCAGAAGAACACTCTTATAAAAGAACTCTATATTTTCTTGTCTCTCAAGAATTGTATCTTTTTCAGTTGAAGGATTTTTTAAAAAATGCTTCAATAATCTACTCCCCATGGAGCTTTTACAACTATCTAAAATCCATTGTAAAGTACCTAATACACCATTTTCTCTATTTGATGCCACAACATCCAAATTTCTTTGTGTTGTTAGGTTTAACTCCATTATATTCTCACTCCCTGTATAGACTATCCTATCTACAGGTATTTCATTTCCTTTTTGTAATTCTAGAACATACTCTAAAACCATTGCAGCCGCTTCAGAAGCTGCAATTTTTCCATTTAAACCGAAGCTATCCAGCGAAATAACTTTAAAATATTTTTTCAAAAAATCTTCACTTTTTTTCACTTTTAGATAGGAACTAATATTTATTTTATTCAATTGAGCAAATTGCTTTAACTCTTTTTCTAGCTCTTCATAGGAGTTCTCATCTAACAAAACTTCTTTTGGAGATATTTTATTTATCTCCCCTAATATTCTATACACATAATCTTCTGTTTTCTTTTTCTCACTAGCTATAAATTCACCAGTTGTTATATCAATATATGTTAAACCGATTGTTTCCTTTTTTACAACAATTCCCATTAAGTAATTATTACTTTTTTCATCTAAATATTCAGTATCTATTATTGTACCTGGAGTAATAACTCTTACTACTTCTCTTTTAACGATTCCCTTTGTGCTTTTGGGGTCCTCTACCTGTTCACAAATTGCAACCTTATATCCTTTTGCCACAAGTTTACCTATATATCCGGCTGAAGAGTGATATGGTACTCCTGCTAACGGTACCTCTATCCCCTTCTCTCTATTCCTACTTGTCAATGTTAGCCCTAACTCTTTTGAGGCTATGACTGCATCTTCAAAAAACATCTCATAAAAATCCCCTAACCTAAAAAATAAGATGTTATCTTTATTTTCTTTTTTTATCTCTTTATATTGGCTCATTAATGGTGTATCTACTGACAAAAAATCACGTCCCTTTATTTTAAATTTTCCTTAGCTCTTTCTAATAATTCTATTAGTTCATCATAGCTTTCTATTTGATTTATAGCTCCCTTTAATGCTGCTCCATTTCTTATTCCTTTTAAATACCAACATAGATGCTTTCTAAGTTCAAATAAAAATTTTTTATTAGGGTTGTCCAATTTCCCTTGAAGTGTATGTCTAATTGCCATATCTAACCGCATTTCTGGTGTAACTTCTGTTCTAACTTCTCCAGTTTCAAACTTCTCTCTAATCTGTTTTATTAGCCATGGGTTCCCACATATACCTCTAGCTAACATTATCCCATCCACTCCCGAATATTTTACCTTTTCATAAGCATCTTCAGCTGTAAAAATATCTCCATTTCCTATAACTTCAATATTGACACTCTCTTTAACCTCTTTTATAAGATCCCAGTTTGCAACTCCACTGTACATCTGTTCTCTTGTTCTTCCATGGATTGTAATATGTTTACATCCTGCTTCTTCAGCTATTTTTCCCACTAATCTATGTTGCTTCAAGCCCTTATAGCCAACTCGTGTTTTTAAAGAAAGGCTCACATCATCTGGTATAGCTTCTCTCACTTCACACAAAATTCTCTTTATTTGATCTGGTTCTTCTAGTAGAGCTGCCCCATAGCCATTTTTTATAATCTTATTCACTGGACAACCCGCATTTACATCTATATGTTTTACACCTAATTTTTCCGTTATATATTTCGCACTATAAACCATCTTTTCTACATCTTTACCGAATATTTGAACTCCCTCTCCAGCTCTTATTCTTAAAATTTGATTTAAAGTTTTTTCATTTTCCATCTCTAAAGCATTTATACTAACCATCTCTGTAAACATTAAATCTGGTTTATATTCCTCCAAAATTCCTCTGAATGTATAATCTGTAACTCCCGCTAAAGGGGCAATATATATCTTCATTTTACCTCCAAAATTACACTTTGCTATCTAAAAATTTTATCATATTTTCAAGGGTTTTTCAATGTTAAATCCCTAATCAAAGGTCTCATTCTCTTTCAAATTTCCAACAAACAAAAATAAAGCTAACCAAAAAGTCAGCTTTATCTATTTACTTTATATTTTTTGAATGTAAGTAACCTATCTCTATAATATTCATATCGAAATATTTTAACTCAATTTTTTCATAGCCATACTGAGTTTTTCTTCTAAAATTTCTTTAGGTGGCAGATTTAACCAATACTCTGATATATGAATATTATCTTTTTCCAAATCCAACAAAGTTACTTCTTCTTCGTCTTTATTAGCACAAAGTATTATTGCAATAGGTTCTTCTTCAAACTCTTGCTTTTCATATTTACTCAGCCATTTTAAGTGAACTACCACCTCCCTAATAGAGGGCGGGGCTTCGTGGGAAGTATCTGACTCATGTCGGATATATTA
>Trix_p1__coassemble_1278_pt1 | contig 22484 bp, 15 predicted proteins | sample Trix_p1__metabat2_low_PE_021 | metagenome-assembled genome bin Trix_p1 | reverse complement strand
GATATCTATTCAAGTTTAAATAAAAACGAGAGATATTTTTTAAATTATCTTTTAAAAAAGTATATTGAAATGGAAGATTTAAAAATTGAAATATATAGAGAGGGATTTTTTGAAAATTTTAAAATTGATTCAGAAGAGTTAAATTTCTTTTTAGAGAAGTTGTCTAGAAAAAATATAAAATACTCTTTCGTAGATTCGCTGGATGAAATAAATGGATCTTTTAACTTTATAAATTCATATATGATAACTCAGAAGAGCTTTATTATAAATATGCCCAGAGATATAAAATATTCAAAATATATAAAGGTGATTTATAGCTTTCAAAATAGGATAACATATAAATTTTATGGATACTTTATTAAAAATTTTATATTGAAGAAAAATTTTCAAGTGAAAATTGAAGATTTTAAAGATATATTAAAAATAGATAACAGGTATGAGAGATTCTTTGATTTTGAAAAGAATATATTAAAACCTTTAATAAAAGATTTGGAGATACCATATAAAATAGAGTTTGATAAGGTAAAAGTAGGAACAAATTTAAATAATAAGGTAATAGCTATAGATTTTAAATTTAGAGATCCAGTTTGGGAAGATGATGATGACATGAAATTAAAGAGTATCCTATTTATGATAAAAGGGGATATTGATGACATATCTGAAGTTTATACGATATTAAAGAATGGAATAAAAGATCATGGATATGAAACAACATATCGTACATGTTTTAAAGTAAAGCAAAGATATAAAAGTATAAATATGAGTTTTGATGAAGTTTTAAAAATTAGTTTTAAGAAATTAGATTTAAAAGATATAGAGCCAGTGGTTATTATAAAGAGATATTTCTCTTCACCAAAGGAGTTAAAAAAACAATTTATGAATGAATTAGAGAGAATAAAACCAGGAGTAATATTGGATACGTCATTTTTCAGCGAAAAATTTCTACAGGACTTCATTCTATTGAGAGGAGATAAGGTTTTGAATTTTAGAAATTCCGAAATTTCTGTATTTATAAATTGGAAGCAAAATGAAGAATCAACAATAAAAATATTTTTATTGTAAAAAAGGTATACTCCCCAGTATACCTTTTTTGTTACATAATATCATTTAATCTATAGTTGATAAGATCTATCTTGGCTCCATCCAAAAATTCATTTAATTTTTCTAAATGGAAGAGTAAACTCTCCTTACTTGGTGCACCCAAAGACTTTCTTTTTTCAACACAATTTTTAATAGCTATTGTCTCATATATATCTTTATCAAAAATATGTGAGAACTCTCTGTATTTTTCAAGTGATAGAGTTTCTAAATTCAACCCATTATCAATACAGTAACTGACGATCTCCCCAGTTATTTTATAGGCTTCTCTAAAACTCATTCCTCTAACAGTCAGGTAGTCTGCGACGTCAGTGGCATTGATAAACCCATCATTACAAGCTAAAAGTAAAACCTCATTTTTTACTTTTAACGTTTTAACCATGCCAACAAATACTTGTAAACATCCCTTTACGGTATCAACAGCATCAAAGAAAACCTCTTTATCCTCTTGCATATCCTTGTTGTAGGCTAAAGGGATTCCCTTCATAGTTGTTAAAAGTGCCATTAAATCCCCATAAACTCTGCCAGTTTTCCCCCTAACTAGTTCAGCTGCATCAGGATTTTTCTTTTGTGGCATTATGCTACTTCCAGTTGAAAATGCATCACTTAATTCAATATATCCAAAGTCATTTGAAGTATAGATAATAATCTCTTCAGAAAACCTTGAAAGGTGCATCATAACAATTGAAAGTGCAGACATAATCTCAATTAAATAGTCTCTATCACTAACTCCATCTAAAGAGTTTAAAGTTGGACCTTTAAATCCTAAAGTGTGAGCAGTAAATTCTCTATCTATTGGGTAAGTTGTACCAGCTAAAGCTGCACATCCAAGAGGTGAGTAATCAAGTAACTCAAAAGCGTTGTTTAAACGGATAAAGTCCCTTTTAAACATCTCAGAGTAAGCAAACATATAGTGCCCAAATGATATTGGTTGAGCTTTTTGAAGATGAGTAAACCCAGGCATATATGTTTCTAAGTGTTTTTTTCCTAAGTTAGTGCAAACTTCAATTAGCTCAATTAAAAAGGATTGTATTTTTTTAACTTCATCCTTTGTAAAAAGCCTCATGTCCACAGCAACTTGGTCATTTCTACTACGTCCAGTGTGAAGTTTTTTTCCCACATCACCAATTCTATCAATAAGAATCTTTTCAATATTCATATGAATATCTTCATAAGTTGTAGAGAAAGTAATCTTTCCATTTTCAATATCCTCTAGAATCTCTAAAAGAGTTTTTTCAATAAGGTTCCCATCCTCTTTTGAAATAATATCCATTTTAGAAAGACCTCTCACATGAGCGATACTCCCCATGATGTCGTATCTATATAGTCTTTGATCAAAGTGAATAGATGAGTGAAAATCTAAGATTAGTTCACTTGCTGCTTCTTTAAATCTTCCTGAAAAGTACTGCATTTGTCATCTCCTTTATAGAATCTGTTTTTAGTAAAAATTTTTATTCCTATTAAAATTGCAATTTGTGAAGCTATTGCAAAAAGGATTAACGAACTGTTTTGTGTAAATCTACCGATTAAAAATACAGATATAGCTAAAATAGCGTTTACTATAGCATATGGAGTTTGAGTTTTTACGTGATTTATATGATTACATCCAGCTCCTGCTGATGAAAGTATAGTTGTATCTGAAATTGGTGAAACATGGTCTCCGAAAAGTCCACCTGAAAGAATCGCTCCTATTGTCACATAAAGTGGAGCGTTAAAAGTTACAGCCATAGGTATAACTAGTGGTACCATAATACTGTATGTTCCCCAAGAACTACCAGTTGAAAAGGAGATAACAGCACCGAATATAAAAGCAATAGCTGGGATAAATCCAGAGTTTATATCTAAAGTTTTTAAAAATCCAATTAGAAATTGGTCAGCTCCTAAATCTTTATTAATAACACCTAATGACCAAGCTAAAATTAGAATTATAACAATTTCACTCATTTTTTTCATACCATTTAAGTAGATAGAAAATATCTCTTTAAATGTTTTACTTTTATAAAAAAGCATAAGTCCCATTAAAACAAGGGCTGCATATAGATATCCACTTGTTAGTGCTGCTCTAAAAGCACTTCCTGAAACTCTAGAAGTTATAAAAGAGATACCAAGCATTGAAAATAGAGTTCCTAAAAGAACTAGTATTGGAACCCAAACAAAAGATCCTTTAGCATTTTCAACTTGATACTTAGAGTTATCTATTTCAAAGGCACTCTCATCTATAGGATTATTTTCAAAAGTTCTCATAGGTCCAAAATCTAACTTAAGTAGAGTTAAAGCTGGAATAATTGTCAGTGCTAATATTGGATAAACGTTAAAAGGAATAGATTTTATGAAACTTTCATAATCTGAAAGAGACAGATTTAAAAGTTCAAATTCTTTTTGTAAAAGTCCTATGATAAAAACTCCCCATCCAATAAAAGGAACTAAAACAGCTACAGGTGATGACGTTGAATCCAAGATAAAAGCTAGTTTTTCCTTAGAAAGTTTTAATCTTTTAAAAAATGGATTAAAGATTGGTCCGACAATCAGTGGTGTACCAAGGTCAGAGAAAAATATCATAATCCCTGTAAAATAAGCTAAAAGCTGAGCCTTAGTTTTGGAGTTTATGGAGTTTTTAAAGCTTTCAGCAAAAGCGTAAGCTCCGCCAGACATCATCATAAGCTCAATAAATCCACCAATAAAAATCATAAGTATAATAACTCCTGCATTGTAGTTGTCGGTAAGTTGATTGACAAAATATTTTCCCACTAGAGCTTTTGTAGCCTCCAGAGGATTGTAGGCATTTAAAATTAAAATACCACAAAAAACACTAGAAAATAGTGACAAAACTACATTTTTAGTTTTGATAGATAAAACAACTGCAATTAAAATTGGAATTATAGATAAAATCCCGTATGTTATCATTAAAATCCTCCTAATTAGTAAAAAATTACTACCCCAAAAGAAAAGGCATACCAAATGGTATGCCCTAGAGAACTTAATTAAAGTTAATAAGCGTATTGTTATGGCAGCGTCACAATACTTAATTCACAGGGTCATAACATTATCGCCGTCGGCCTTAGGCTCCGTATATGGAAGTGAACTAACCTCTATTTGTTTTTGTTAAGAGTGAGTATACAACATTTCGGTAAAAAATGTCAAACTATTTTGAAAAAATATTTTATATGATGCTTTGTATTAAAAAATAGTATTAAAATCTGTTGTTTTATTAAAGTTCTCGTATAACAGACAACAGTACTAAAAAAATGTAAAAAAACTATTGTAATTTAATTTTAGATATGTTATTATTCTTGAAAATGAAAATAAAATTTCAAAAGGGGCGGTGAAGAACTATGAGTAATGAAAGAGGTAATTGGGGATCAAGCGTTGGATTTGTTTTAGCAGCAGCTGGATCAGCTATAGGACTTGGAAATTTATGGAAGTTTCCTTACTTGGCTGGAAAAAATGGAGGAGGGGCATTTGTAATTGTTTATTTATCTTTGATAGTAATACTAGGTTTTTCCCTTATGTTAGGAGAGATGGTAATTGGTAGAAGAGGAAAATCGGATGCTTTTGGATCATACAATAATATAAAAAAAGGTTGGGGATTTATCGGAATATTTGGGATTTTATGTTGTTTTATCATCTATTCATACTACGTTGTAATTGCTGGATGGATTGTGAAGTACATAGGGATGTTTGTTAGAGGTGGTCTTACAGAGGATCCAGTGGCGACATTTGGAAACTTTATCTCTTCAGGAACTTCGCCAATTGTATATAGTTTCATTGTTGTTATCGTAACAGCATTGATTGTCTTAAAAGGTGTGTCTGGTGGAATTGAAAAAGCGAGTAAAATAATGATGCCAGTTCTATTTATATTCATGTTAATCATAGTTGTGAGATCAGTAACTCTTCCAAATGCGATGGAAGGTATTAAATACTTTTTAAAGCCTGATTTTTCACAGATTACTCCTTCAGTTGTAATTGCAGCTTTAGGACAAGTTTTTTTCTCATTAAGTTTGGGAATGGGTGCGATGATAACTTACGGTAGTTATCTTTCAAAGGATACCAATTTAGTTAAAAGTGCTTTTTATATACCTGTACTGGATACATTAATTGCTTTACTTGCAGGGCTTGCTATTCTACCAGCGGTGTTCTCGTTTGGGCTTGAGCCAACAGCTGGACCGGGACTAATTTTTATAACTTTACCAAAAGTATTTGCTTCAATGCCTATGGGAAATATGTTTGGAATTATATTTTTCGTACTTGTGTTATTTGCAGCTCTGACATCAACGATTTCTTTATTGGAAGTGGTTGTATCGTATGTTGTAGATCAAATAAAGTTAGATAGAAAGAAAGCAACAATTTTAGTGAGTGCTTTAATTGCAGTATTTGCAATTCCAAATTCACACTCTTTTGGACCATTGGCAAAGTTAGAAGTATTCTTCGGACTAAATTTCTTTGATTTCTTAGGGTACTTAACAGATAATATTTTGTTACCATTAGGTGGATTATTACTTTGTATATTTCTTGGATTTATTTGGGACAAAGAGGAGATTAAAAAAGAGATTACAAATGATGGAGAAGTAGGATTCCCATTTTTTTCACTGTGGATGATTGGAGTTAAATACCTAGGTATTCAACTTCTAGCATTGATTTTGCTTCAAGCACTTGGAGTTCAGGGCAGTACTTTGAGTTTTTCATTAGCGACTGTATTTATGTTTCAAATTTTCTTTGATATATTAGGAAATAGAAGAAGAGTAAAAACAACTTAATTGATAATTATTTTAAAAGCACAGATTAAAGTCTGTGCTTTTTTTATAAATTACAAGGAAAATAAAAAAGAAAATTGTAAACAGGTTATATAAAAATTTTTTCTTTTTATAATTCAAATCAAGGAGAGTGTTAAAATGGAAAGAAGTATTAAACCAATTGATAAAACATTTATGGCAGGAAAATGGATGCCTTCAGATCAAGAAACATTAGTTAGTTGGATGAAAAAAATTATGGCAAAGGCAGATAAGCAAACTGGACCATTATTACCAGCTGTTGAAAATTTAAAAAACTTCATTGAAACGGACCCAAAAGCTTATATGTTTTTTACTCAAATGTTTGATGAAGTTGCAAAAAATAAAACAAAATCGCCTTCTAATTTACCTCAAGTTCGTGACTATCAGCATATGTTAGCTCTTTTCAATGTAATTATGACTCATTCTCCAGATTTTGATGAAACTGGACTTGTAGGCTTTCCTTTTAATGCTATCTTAGATTGGTCTATGGCTACAACTGGTGGTTGGGCAGGATTTTTAGATGAGAAAATTAATTCATACCTTAAAACTATTTTAGATGAATGGGCTGTATATCTTTCTTCACCAGAAAGTGCTTATGTTTTGAATGATGATCCTAAAACAGGTTGGTTTGGAGAGGATGCTAAAAAAGCAATGCCAACATTTGTGGATGATTTTATTTGCGATCCAAGTTTACCTCACTATGGTTTTACTTCATGGGATAATTTTTTCACACGTCATTTCAAAGATGGAGTTAGACCTATTGCTATGCCTGAAGATGATGCTATTGTTATAAATGCTTGTGAATCCGCTCCATATAGATTAGTTCAGAATGTTCAACCATATGAAAAATTTTGGATAAAGGCACAGCCTTATGCATTACAATTTATGTTAGATAATGATCCATTGACTGAAAATTTTGTTGGTGGAACTGTTTATCAAGCATTCCTAAGTGCTCTTAGTTACCATCGTTGGCATGCACCAATTTCTGGAAAAATTGTAAAAACAAAAATTATTGATGGAACATATTTTTCTCAAGCACTTAGTGTAGGAGCTGACCCAGCAGGCCCAAATGAATCACAAGGTTATATCTGTGAAATTGCAACACGTGCCTTAATTTTTATTGAAGCGGACAATCCAGATATAGGTTTATTCTGTTTTATGGCGGTTGGAATGGCTGAATGTTCAACATGTGATATACGTGTTTTTGAAGGACAACATGTTAAAAAAGGTCAAGAGTTAGGAATGTTCCATTTTGGTGGATCAACTCATTGTCTGTTTTTTGGACCTCAGGTTGAGTTAGAGTTTAATTTACATAATCAAACTCCAGGACTTGATAGCTCAAATATTCCTGTAAATGCACATTTGGCAACTGTAAAAACAAAAAATAAATAAATATATATCAGAAAAACTAGGGGTGCAAATTCTCCTAGTTTTTTATTTCATTGTTAGCCTCCAAAAATGCTATAATAAAGATACAAAGTTGTGAAGGAGGAGAGAATGAAAAAGTTACTATTTTTATTAAAAATTTCAATAATTTTAATAGTTCTGTTAGAGACTCTCTATGGTAGGGAGATCAATCCATTGAAGACCTTCACATATAATATTATAATTTCCAACTATGAAAGTAGTTCCCAGAGAAACCTTAGAATTGTGAATGATTTAACGAAAATAAAGGGGCAGTTAGCAAATAATGGTAAAAATTTCTCAGATATTGAAGGAGAGGTTTTTACATCTTGGCAGATATATAAAAATGGAGAAAAAATTAGTGTAGGAGATAGAGATTTACTGGATGATTGGATAGTGGAGTTATCGCCAGAGGAAAGTGTAAAGTATGAGATTGTAGCTGTACCAAATCCAAAGTTATTGCAGCAAGAGATAAAAAATAAAATTGTAATCTATGAAGGAAATCAGCTTTTAGAAGAGAGAACGTATAAAGATAAAGTTTTAGGTTCAAGAGCTAAAATACAAAGAGAGGTGAATTTAAAAAGTTATTCACCTGGGGATTATATCAAATATAGAGTTTTGGTTGAGCCAGATGGTCCAGGATATTTGAATAACTTTATATTGGATGAGAATATTGATAAAATTTTGGTACCAACTTTAAATGGGAAAAAGGAGTTACTACTTTCAAATATAGAGATCAAGAGTAATAGAGAACATGTCCAAGAAGAGATAGATATTGCATATGGTGAGAGTCTAATATATGAGGTCAAGGGACAAATAAATGAAAATATTTTAGGAGATATTAAATATAAAAATTTGGTTATCAAAAGTGAACCATATAATTTAGATATAAAATTTTTAAATACAGATAGATACTCTCCGGGGAAAGAGTACATCTATGAGATAGAGATAGAAAATAATGGAAAAGGAAATGGTAGAGATATTCCGTTAGAGTTTTTTGTGAATAAAAGTGAGACAATAAACTGGAGAGGCGAAACTATTAAAGCATTTCCTAAAAATATGAATAGCTTAAAGGACAGAATTACTTTGGGAAAAGGTAAAAAAATTGTAAAAAAATATAGTGTATATGTGGATGATTTTAGCGTAGGTGATATTGAAACAAAATTTTCAGTTGATAGTCATACGATCAATAATAAAATTTTACCATATAGTTCTGAACCTAAGGTAACCTTCCGATTGGAAAGGTATCTAGACAAAAGTGGAAATAAAAAACTGGAAGGATACACTCCAGAAGGATATATAGAGTATTTATTTAAAGTTGAAAATAAAGGGCTTGGAATTTTAAATAACTATAGATTTGATAGTAATATAGACAATCTAAAAACAGGTTCTGTGAGCGGAAAAAAGATTTTGGCTTTTTCATCTAGCGACAAAAAGATACTTCAAGATAAAGCAATAATAGGGGATGAAAATTTTGAAGGGGAAGATATTTTAAACATTTTACCTGGAGGATTTGTAGAGTATAGAGTTAGAGGTAAGGTTTCTAAAGAGTCAGTGGGAGATATTGTCAAAGATGAGGTTATTGCAAAAATGGCAAAGAGTGACGTATTTCATACTTTAAAAGTTTCTAAAGACAACTATAAAGCTGGAGAAGAGATTAATTACACAGTTGTATTAAAAAATAATGGTTATGGAACTGCGTACGAACAAAAATATAGATTGAGTGTGGATAAGGCTTTGACTTCAGCTTCTGGAGTTGAAAATAAAAAAGTAAAAGCATTTAAAAATAGTTCGCCAATTGAAAAAATTCCAATTATATATCCGGGTCAGGAGATAAAATATAATTTCAAAGGTATTACTAAGAATAATATTTTTGATAGTATACATTTAAAGTCTACTTATGGAGAGGATATAAAGGAGAGTGAAGTTAAATCTTTACCGGGAAAGTTGGAATTTTCAAATAGATTAAAAAGTATAAATGGAAAAATAGTCACAACTGGTATGAGATATAAACCGGGAGATATGATAACTTACGAAGTTGTATTAAAAAATATTGGAGAGGGTTTTTTAGATAATTTGAATATTGAAAGTAATCTTGAGGATGTAAAAGCTCTAGTAGCTGGATCGGATGTTAAAGAGAGAGTTTTAGAGGGGATAAATGTAGGGATAAAAAGCAGTGACCCAAGGACAGTTATAACATCTAAAATGGGAGATACTGGGAGTTATATAAAAAAGAATGTAGATTTTGCTCCTAAAAGTAGTATAACTTTTGAAATATCAGGAATTATTTCAGATAGATCGATAGGGAGTTTAGAAGGTCTGATATTCAAAGTAAATGGAGCTGAGAAGATTTCAGATGAACTTGGAAGTGTTGGAGGTTCCATAAGTGGAGAAAAAACTCTTTTAGAACCTGAAAATGGAGTGTATAAACCGGGAGATAGATTAAAATATATGCTTACTATCAAAAATAAAGGTGATGGGTATGGTCGTTCTATTCCTATTGAAGATATACTCTCTGAAGTTACAACGGAAAAAGAGGGAAAACGTTATGGAAGAGCTTTTTCTAACTGGAAAGTAACATATTTGGGGGCTAAAGATGAATCCAGTAGATTTAAGAAACATACATATTTAAAAAATGAGATATCTGGAAGAGAAGATTTGAATACAAAGGTTGATATAGGTCCTGGAGTAACTATAGAATTTTTGGTTGAAGCTGATATAGATAGCAGTGCTATTGGAGTTATTGAAAGTAAAGCTAAAATAGCTGGTGGGACAAATGATAATCAAACGATATATTTAAAGCCATTTTCGGAATATTCAGAAGATGAAAAGGTTGAACAGGGAGTTAGAGTTCGTTTAAGTTCCACAAAGAGTGAAATAAAGTTGGGAGAGGTTGTAGGATTTACTGTGAATGTAGAAAATATGGATCTTGAAACTTATGAAAATCTTAGTCTAAAAAATATAGTTCCAAAAGGATTTAAATATTTAGATGAAAAATTTGAAAAATTTAGTTTAAAACCGGAAGAAAAATATAGTAAAACCTTCTATATGAAAGCAACTATAGGGGCTGATATTGGAAAAAATATTTTTCAAAGTTATGTAGTTAGTAGAAATAGTAAGATATCAAACATAGGAGAAACAAGTGTGAATGTGAAGGGAGATTCTCTTTTAAACACAGCTACTATAATTGGTAAAGTAGTGGATGAGTCAACTGATAAAGGTATACCTTATGCAGTGGTTTACACTCCAAGTGGAGTTGTAGTTCAAGCTGACGAGTTTGGTAGATTTCATCTTCCAGATCAATGGGTAGATAAAGCTTTTGGTGAAAACTTTACAGTAAAACTTGATGAAAATAGTTTGCCAAAGGGGAGTGTAATTAAAAGTGAAAACCCTCTTGTTAAAAGAATAACTCCATACTCTTTAACAAAGTTTAATTTTATAGTTCAAAAAGGGACAGAGGAAGAGGAGAAGATAGAGGAAAAAGAGTTGGAAAAAAAATATACATATATTGGAACAGGTTTAGTGGACGCATATATAGGAAAAGATAGTGATAAACCAAGAGTTACATATTTTGGTAAAGGTAGTTACGGAGACTATAAACTGACACTCCATTTTGATACTAAGGATAAAAAGAATCAGACACTTTTAGAAAGAGTTACAGATGATGATTATGTTTATTATCCAACGTATGGAGATGACTCTAAAATTAGAAAAGAGATAAATACAAATGGAAAACTTTACTTAAAATTAGAGCATAAGAAGTCATATGCAATGTGGGGTAACTATGAAACTGGTTTTGTAGGAACAAAGTTTATGGATTATAACAAGGAGTTATACGGATTTAAAGGTGAGTATAAAGAGGATGATATAAATGTAAAAGTCTTTACGAGTACTTCAAATACTATGTATGGTCATGATGAGTTTTTGGGAACTGGTGGTAGTCTATATTTTTTAAAAAATAGAGAAGTGCTAAAGGGTAGCCAAAAAGTATGGGTAAAAATTGTTGATGCGGATACTTATATTGTAGAAAAAATAATCTATCTACAAGAGGGAAGGGATTATGAAATCGATCCTTTTATAGGTAGAGTGATACTTACAACTCCATTAAGTGGTGGAAGTTCAGTAGATTATTATGCATATTTAGTAGTTGATTATAGCTATGTGCCCAAAGATGGAGAGTTTATAGATTCGTCCAACTATGGTGTGAAAACTATAAAAGATATAAATGAAAATTTAAGTGTAGGAGTAACTGCTGTTCATGAAAGTCGTGGAAAAATAAACTATGACTTAAAAGGTGTAGAAATTAAATTAAAAGATGAAAAGGGAAATTATATAAAAGGAGAATTTAGTAGTAGTTCTGGGATTTCAAATGTAAGTAATTATCTATCTTTTGATGGAGGACTAACTTTCCAAGAGATAAATAGAGACGGCAAAAAAATATCTGGGGATGCCTATAGAATTACAGGAGCTTTAAAACTTTTGGAGGAGGCAGAATTAAAAGCTTGGTATGAACGGAAAGAGCGTGGATACTCCTTTGCTTCAGATTTGGAAGACAGATTTTTAGAAACTTTTGGAAGCGAACTAGAGTATAGCCACTCAGAGAATTTAAAAAGTTATCTAAAGTTTCAGTATGTGGATCAGATGAAGTGGGGAGAGAAAAGAGAAACTGGAGTAGTGAGTAGTGCTAAATTGGAATATATTTTAAATGAAAGTACAAAACTTTATAGCGAGATAAAGGCAGGGCTTAGTAATATTTTATCTTTAGGAGCTGAAAAGAGAATAAACGATAGATTAAAGATCAATGGACGAACCTCTTTTGGTGATTCAGCTAACTTCTTTGAGTTAGGTGGAGATTATCAACTTTTTGATAATTATAATATCTATTCAGGATATAGTTCAGACGGTGAGATATCTAGAGATAGGTATACAGTGGGTCAAAGAGCTAGAGTTGGAGAGAGAGTAAGTATTTATCAAGAGAATCAATACGTAAAAGAGAGAGGCAAAAATGCAACTCTTCAAGGGTATGGTGTAGATTATGATTTGAGAAGAGGAGTAACTTTAGGTGGTTCTATTCAGCATGGTGAGTTAATTTTGCCAAACGATAAAAAAAGTCGTCGAAGAGGAGGAACGTTATATTTAAGGACTGAGCTAGAGGATATAACTTTACGAAATAGAGTTGAGTATAGAGAGGATAAAGGTTCAGAGGATACAGAGCAATATTTAACAACGAACTCTTTCACCTATAGATATAATAAAGAATATACTTTGGCAGGAAAAGTCAATTACTCATTTACGGACGATAGTTTTAAAACTAGTTATTTAGAGAGTAGTATGGGACTTGCTTATAGACCAATAGATAATGATAGATTGAATTATCTTTCGAAATACACAGTGATATTGGATAAAAATAGTAAAACTAATAAGGATTTTAGTGCTCATATAGGGGAACTTGAAACAATATATTCCTTTACGAAAAGTCTTGATATATCTGTGAAAAATGGGTATAGAAAAGAGGAGAATAGCTATTTGAATGAACTGTATATGTTGGGAGTAAAAGCGAACTACAGTGTACTTAATAGCTGGGAAGTTTTTGGACAGTATCAGTGGTTGGTAGATCGTGCTAATGAGGATGTTTTGAGTGGGGCTATCTTTGGAGTTTACAAAAATATAGATAGAAATATGAAGCTGGGAGGGGGATACAACTTCTCCGGATTCAAGGATTCTTTAGGAGAGCAGGACTATAAAACTTCTGGATGGTTTTTAAATATAATAGGGACCATGTAGATATATAGAGTAAAATTCATGAAATATCGTTATAGATTTAGATTATAGATTTTAATGGAAGAGTTGAAAAGAGGGACACTATAAGTTGAACCCTCTTTTTTAGTTTTATAGTTACTTATTATTGTATATTTTCTCCAATAATAATTTTATCAATATAGATTTCTAATTCGTCAATTTTTTTAGTAGCAACATAAAAAACCATATCAATACTAACTCCCCAATATTGGTGAACTAAAAGATTTCTCATATCTTTAATTTGTCTCCAATAGCTACTGTTATCGTAATATTTTAATAAGACTTCTTGCGGAATTTTAGAAAGTGCTTCACCTATAATCATTAAACTATGCTCAACAATAATTTCTAAATCTTCATCTTCTAGAAAATCTTGTAGTTTTTTATCCTTGCTTTTAGATTTAATTTTAGCTATTTTTTCTTTTATATCTACTAGATAGTTTTCAATTTTTCTTTTTTTATACATAGATAATGCTCTCCATTATTTCTTTTTGAATCAATTCACTATGTTTTTTAGCAATTTCAGTTTTATAATTTTTTCTAAAGTGGCTAGTTGTAAGGAGATCTATTTTCTTTTGGAATAAATCTTCTAAAAAATATTTTATATTGCAATAATTCCCATAAATATCTCCATCTGGAGCTAACTCGATTAGTATATCTACATCACTACTATTGGTTGCTAAATCTTTTGCATAACTTCCAAAAAGACCTATCTTTATTGCACCCAAGGCTTCTATTTTCATTTTATTTTCTTTTAATAGATTTAATATTTCCATTTTGGTTAACATTATTACTTATCTCCTTTCCTTTTATCTAAATTTTAAAATCTCTTATTCTTAGTATACCATATTTTGAGTAAACTACCTACCGCCCTCTATTAGGGCAGTGGTAGTTCACATATCGATAAGTCTCATTATGATTACAATCAATGTATTATACTATAAAATGGATTTTTTTATATCTATGGAATGAAAAAAGATTTAACAACAGACGATAAATCTCATGGTGATTATATAACAGAATGGGACATAAAAAAATATATGTGGCTTTTTCAAGATTTTGATGTTGAAGTTGAAGCTAAGAAAAAAGAGAAAGCATTGAAAAAAATTGTAGATATGATAGATATAAAAAATAGAAAAGAGATTAAAGTTTAGTTAGAAACCTTAATCTCTTTTCCTTTATTTTAAACTATCTTAACAGGGCAAATTTTATATTCAGGCGTTTTAGAAAGAGGTCCTAGGAAGTCACTTTCAGTAAGTTCATTAACTAAAGCACTAGAAAAATGGAATGGTACAAAAACTACTCCATCTTTAATTCCATTACGCTGTTTTATCTTAACATTAATCTCACCACGACGCGATTGAATTTTTACCATATCTCCATTCTTCTTAGAAAGCGCAGCCATTTGAATAGGATTCATCTCAACATAAGGTTCAGGACACTTTTCATTTAGCCCCTCAACTTTACCAGTCATAGTTCTAGTGTGGAACTGATAAAGTACTCTTCCAGTTGAAAGATAGTAAGGATATTCTTCGTTGATGACTTCTACAGAGTTAACTAACTCCACGGGAATCAATTCAAATTTTCTTTTTAAATCGGAAAGATCTTCATATAAAAATTCAGTTCCTTTTCCATCAATAACTGGCCATTGAAGTCCCTCTTTTTCTAGCATAGCATAGTTATATCCATTATAAAGTGGAGTGACTTCACAAAGTTCATTAAAGATAGACTCAGGAGTTCGATTTATTTGTTTGTATCCCATTCTATCCATAAGTTCTATTATTATATCTAAATCCGTTTTAGCTTCATCAGGTGGTGTTACAACTTGTCTAACTCTTTGAACTCTTCTACCAGTATTGGTAAAAGTTCCAACTTTTTCAGCAAAACATGTGGCTGGTAGAACAACATCAGCCATTTGAGCAGTTTCAGTTAGAAATATATCTTGAACAACAAAGAAATCCAATTTTTTAAGAGCTTTTCTAACATGGTTAACATTAGGGTCAGTCATAAGTGGATTTTCTCCCATAACATATAAAAATTTTATTTCTCCTTCAGCGATTTTATCTATTATCTCTACGATAGTTATTCCAGCGAATGGAGAGAGATTTTCGACGTTCCAGTATTTTTCCATTTTTTCTCTAACCTTAGGATCATCAACTTTTTGATACCCTGAATAGATTTCTGGGAATGCTCCCATATCACAGGCTCCTTGAGCATTGTTTTGTCCTCTTAATGGATTTACTCCTCCTTTTTCTTTGCCAACGTTTCCGCAAATTAAAGCCAGATTTGAAAGAGAGATAACGTTATCTGTTCCATTTATATGTTGAGTATTTCCCATTCCTAGATAGATTGAGGCAACATCACTGGCATATATTCTAGCCGCTTTGACAATATCATCCGCTGAAACTCCACAAACTTTTGCAGCATATTCAGGAGTATAGTTTTTAACACACTCTTTTACTGCTTCAAAACCAATAGTATTATTAGCTAGATACTCTTTATTGTGAAGGTTCTCTGAAATAATAACATTAATCATAGCATTGATTAGAGCTATATCAGTCCCGGGATTTATTTTAAGGAATACATCAGCAATTTCAGAAATATCAATATCTCTAATATCTATGATTATAAGTTTAGCTCCATTTTGCACAGAATGTTTAATCTTAGTTCCTAAAACAGGGTGAGATTCTCTTATATTTTCACCACTAATTAGAACAACTTTTGATTCAAAGCCTTCACTAACGCTATTTGACATAGCTCCGTATCCTAAAGTTTTTCCTAAAGCTGCAGATGATGAACTATGGCATAGACGAGAGCAGTGATCTACATTATTTGTTTTTATAACACCTCTAAAAAATTTTTGATATAGGTAGTTTTCTTCGTTTGTACATTTGGCGGATGAAAAAGCCGCAATTCCCTCATTATTATATTCTTTCATAGTAGAGCTTAATTTTTTAGTGATTAAAGTTAAAGCTTCATCCCAACTAGCTTTTCTAAAAATACCATTCTCTTTTATAAGGGGATGAGTTAAACGATCAGGATGATTTATAAATGAGTATCCAAATTTTCCTTTAACACAAAGAAGTCCAGCATTAGGTTTAACCAAAACAGGGTGAGCTGCAACAACAGTATTGTCTTTAACTTCAAAGTCAATTTGGCAGCCAACTCCACAGTATCCACAAGTTGTTTTTACCATTTTTGTTTCCCAATGCCTAAACTCATTTTTATATTTTTGGAGAAGTCCAGCAGTTGGACAAAAACTCACGCAGTTACCACATGAAGCACAAGTAGAATTATTGATATTATCAGCTTTATTTACCCAAGTATGTATTTTTCCATTGGTAGTTTTTAATTTTAAAGCATGATTACATTGAAGGTTTCTACAAATCTCAGCGCATTTTCCACAACCAATACATTTATTGGGATCTATTTGAAAAAATGGATTGGAATCATCAATTTCAAAAAGATTTGGGCTATTTGGAATGGTTTTATCTATTCCATATTCATAACAGTATTTTTGAAGTTCACACTGTCCTGCTTTTTGACAAACAAGACAGTTAACATAGTGATTATCGATATAGTTTTGGAGTATTTTTCTTCTGTTTTCAATAACTTCAGAGGTTTGGGTATCTACAATCATTCCTTCAATAGGAAGAGTCTTGCAACTCTTTGTGATAGTTCCATCAATTAGAACAGAGCACATTCCACAAATTCCAAGTTTTCTTTCGAATCTTTTATCGTTACAAAAAGTTGGAATATTTAAATCCAATGATTGTAAAATATCTAGAACAGGTGATTTTTCATCAACTGAGTAATTTTTTCCATCAATAGTTATATTAACCATTAAAATCCTCCTTAAGTTTATTTGGGTTTAAACTTTATAAATAGGAACAGAACAATAAAAGCGCCAATTACAGATAGAAAAAGACTTCCAAGATTAAGACCAGTAATTGATCCTATTCCAAAAACACTACCTATAAAACCACCGACCAATGCTCCAACAATTCCAAGAATTGTAGTAGCAAAAATTCCAGCTGTATATACTTCTGGTACCATAAGCCTAGCTAATGCTCCAGATAAGAGTCCTAAGATAATCCATGAAAATAATCCCATAGAACAAACCTCCTGCAAATATATTTTTATTATGATTTATATTCGTCAAAAAGTAAAAATTTCTTTTAAAAAATCTATAAATTTACGAGAATTCACGCTGAAGAACTTATAAGTGTGAAGAGTTTGATTTTCTATATAAAATAGGATATAATAAAATAAAAAATGGAGAGAAAAATGCCAATAATAAAAAAGATGTCCAATGAATATTTAGATGATTTATTAGTTAGAATGGCACATCATTCAACAGCAATTGAAGGGAATACACTAACACAAGCTGATACTTTATCAATTTTAATATATAATTATATTCCTCGTGATATGACAGAACGAGAGTACCATGAAGTTAAAAATTATAAAAAAACTGTTGATTTTTTATTGAGTAACGAAGAGGAGATGTCTCCCAAATTGATAAAATCCTATCACAAGGAGATTATGCAAAATTTGGCAGACGATAATGGAGAATTTTGATGATAGATAGTTGTATAAAAGAAAATATTCCCCCGTTCATAATTACAAAAGAAGAAAAGGGAAAGTATATAAATTACTTAACCACAGAAAATGTAAAAGATTTCACAAAGTGGGCTATATCTTTATCTAAAATAGAACTTGAGAGGATGGAAAAATTTTTAAATAAAGAAAAAGTTCAACTAATTTCTGAAAAAGATAATTGGTGAAAGTTCAAATTTTCCAATTTAGCTAGGTAAGTTTATAAAAAATTATCTAGATTTAATATTTAAGTAAAAAGCTGGTGAGAATAACAGAGTGAATCTTCATTTATTCAAACCAGCTTTATTTTTATTGATTAATTTTAGTTATAGGTGTTTTAACTAATAATGATTAAAAAGTTTCCAATAAAAAATCTAAAAGTTTTAAATGTTTAACGCCTTGAATATTGTCTTGAAAAAATTCATCCATGGTTATAACAAATTTTGGGTAATGATCTTTAATTTCTAAAAGAGGAGAGAACTCTCGCTGGATCGTTTCTTCAGAAGACATTTTATACGCAACTTGAATATAGATTTTTTCCTCTTTCCTTTCAGCAATAAAGTCAATCTCTTTATCATTAAGTTTTCCAATGTATACATTGTATCCTCTTCTTTTTAGTTCTAAATAGACTATATTCTCTAAAATACCTGAAATATCTCTATCTTTAAATCCCATTACAGCATATTTTAAAGAGGGATCCCCTAAGAAAAATTTTTCATTAGTTTGAAGAATTTCCTTTCCTTTAAGGTCGTATCTTGATACTTTTTGGATTATAAATGCAGCCTCAAGCATTATTAAATAATTATAAACAGTATTTAAATCCACTTTTCTTTGTTGACTTTTAAAATAATCAGCAATTTTTTTAGCAGAAAAAGTATTCCCTATGTTATCAAATACAAATTTTACTATTCGATCTAAGAGTTCTATATTTCTAATATTATTTCTTTGAATAATGTCTCTTAAAACTATAGACGAATAGATATCATAAATAATTTTATATGCATCATCTGGAGAATATTTAGAAGTATGTACAACTGGAAATCCACCTAATCTAATGTAGTGTTCTAATTCTTTTTCTAAGGGGAGAATGTCTTCTTTACCAACTTCTTTTTTAAATAAAAGATGTTCTTTAAAAGAAAGTGGATATATTGAAATTTCTATATAACGCCCAGCTATATATGTTGCAAGCTCAGAAGATAATAATTTAGAATTTGAACCTGTTATGTAGATATCAATATTAAAATCTACCAGAAACGAATTTATAGCTTTTTCCCAATCCTTAACTTCTTGAATTTCATCTAAGAAAAGATAATACTTTTTTTTATTTTTTATAAGTGAAGAAATCTCTTCGTATAAAGTAGAGGCATTCTCAATATAATCATATTTCATTGATTCAAAACTTATAAAAATAATATTTTTTTCTGAAACGCCACCTTCAATAAATTCATTTCTTAATATTTGTAAAATAGCCGATTTTCCAGATCTTCTCATTCCTGTTATTACTTTTACAAAGGGTTTATCTACATAAGGTCTTATTTTTTTTAAATACATTTCTCTTTTAATCATAATCGACCACCTCTAGTATATTATAACCTTAAATAGATATAAAATCAATATACTTTTTAGGGTTATAACCATAAAAAGTATATTAAATTATAAAGTTTTATAGGTTATAACCCAAAAATAGATTTGATAGTGTGAAATTTCATTTTATTGATTAATTTTAGTTATAGGTGTTTCTACTCCAGCTCTATCTTTAATAGACAAGCCCGTTATTTTTTTACCTGCTAATTCTTTTAAAGGTATGTTGATTTCTTGTCTATCAGATTTTTTATCTCTTCCAACAACTTTTAAAATTTCATCTCCTGAATAGATTACATAGAATCTTGAATCATTGGAAATTTTATCTGTAAATGTCAGGGTAACAGAATCCTTGGAATTTTGCACTTTTATATTTTCAATAGGTAATGTACTTTGCTTATCCAGCCATGGTTTAGCTGGAACTAAAACTTTTTTGTTAAAGTAATCACTTTTTAATAGTTTTATATGTGCATTTTGGGCTGTAATCCCGGGTTTATTTTCAGGATTTTCCATTTCCAGTAAGCTAGTATAACCAAAAAAAGCACTTCCTTTAATATTTTTATAGTTATTATTGAACTTTAATTGATTGGCAATCTCTTCAGGGTTTTGCCAATGTTTAGCCCATCCAGCATTCATATGCTTATAGTTAGCGTGTCCGATATAAAGATGAGTTCTAGAGTTTTCTGCTACATTATTCCACCAAGAGGTAATCTCTCCATACGGTGCAGCAGGTTGCATAAACTCCCAGTAAACTTGGGGAATAATGTAGTCAATATTTTCTTCAACAACCCATTTTCTGGTATCAGCATAGATATCTCTATTAGACGCTGTAGAAGCAATGGGAGTATTTGTTCCTAAACTATTTTCTTCTTTGTGCTCCCAAATACCAAATGGACTAATTCCCCATTGGATAGATTTGTTGTTTTTCTTATTATAGCTATCAATAGTGTCTTTTACAGCTATAACCATAAAGTCATTATTAGATTGTCTCCATTTTTTAATATCGTTAAAACCTCTAGAATTTTCTTTAAAAGTTTTTTCATCTTCCAATTTATCACCAAAATATGAGGTAACCTCATTTCTAGTAACTTTGTATGGATAGAAGTAGTCATCAAAATGAATGGCATCAACATCATATTTATTAATAAATTCATTGATAGTATCTGTTATATGCTTAGTAGTTTTTGGGTTTCCAGGGTCTAAGTACAGTTTTTGGTCAAACATATATGTCAAATCTGGATTTTGCCTTGCAAAGTTTTCAGAACTTAATTTTTCGATTTCTTTGTCATAAGTTGTATCAGCAATATACTTGTGACTTACTCTATATGGATTGAACCAAGCATGAAACTCCATTCCTCTTTTATGAGTTTCTTCTATCATCCAATTTACTAAATCAAAATTATTAGCCCATTTTGGTTTTTGTCCTTGAACTCCAGTTAATACATGAGACCATGGTCTGTATTCAGACTCGTATAAGGCATCTAAAGTAGGACTTACTTGAAATATAACAGTGTTAAAATTCATCTGTTCATGATTATTTAAAATTTCAATCCAATCCTCTTTTAACTCTTCAACAGAGTTGCGAATTTTACCATTTACAACTTTTGGATAGTGAAGATTGTCAACTGTTGCAACCCAAGTTGTTCTCATCATCTCCTTAGGTATTTCGTAACTCTTTGGAATTGTAACTGATTTGTCTAAAGATTTTGTATCAAGTAGAACTTGATCCGTTGAATAAATTATATTTCCATTACTATCAACCTCTTTAAAAATATTTAGTTGCTGTTGTTCAACAGCAACCAAACTAGATGTTAAAGAAATTAATGAAATAAAAATTAACGTTTTTCTTAATTTCATGTTAGTTCTCCCATATATTAAAATTTGTGATTTAATTCAGCGAACCATAAGAAGAAGTTCTCATCTCTTTTAGGTCCATTACTAGGATCAATAGTTTGAGCTCTATAATAAACGTCTAATAAAACGCTAGTATTTGTTGTTAAATTATGTTTATACTGGATACCAATACGAGGTCTACTAATACTATCAACTCTAGTGATATCTTTAACACCATTGTAATACTTTTGCTCTCCGTCTCCTAATGGAATTCTAATATATGGAGAAATAGTATCTCTATTAGGTAAGAAGTGGAAATATCTTAGCTGTGCAAAATGTTCAGTATTAAGTAAAGTTCTTTTTAAATCTTCTCTAACTAGTAAATAATCTAAACTTGCAAAGTTTTTTGAGTCAAAAGTATATCTAGCCCCTAACATATGCTCTTGAATATTACTCCAATCTCTAGTTCTTTTAGAGTACTCATTTCCAAATTTAGCATAATCTAATTCTCTATCAATAAGTCTAAATGATAAAGAACCGTTAAGCCTGATTTTAGGAGTTACATTAAGAGAAGCTGTTGGTCTAATCCAAATTTCATTTCTTTCTTCTCCTTTTCTGATATATCCAGAATATTCAGGAGTGGATGTACTTGCTTTCATAGAGTCCCAATGATAGCTATCATTTCTGTATCCAATTCTAAGTCCCCAAGTTCCTGTTTTTCCATTATCTAATTTGAAAGAATCTCTATATGTTACTCCAGTTGAAAATCTATTTCTATTGTACTCTTCGTTATGATCTATGTATGTTTTTAGGAATTGAAAGTCGTATAAAAATTTTGAACCATCTTGATATAAAAACATTCCAACATATGGGCTTGTAGCTAAAGATCCGTCTAAGAATTTCCAGTCTTTATCGCTATTGATTTCTTGTTCAACTCCGAAGTAAACTTCATGATTCCATTTTTTACCTAGTTTTTGAACAATAGCAGCATTTTTTTCAGATTCTGTTTTATATTTGCTTAGCTCTAATTTAGTTTGATTTAATTCATTTTTTATAGAATCAACAAAATCTTGTTGATTTTGATCGAATAGCATTTGTTCTTCAATATTAACACCTTCAATGTCCAAGTCAATAGTTTCATCTATACTTTCATTGGATAAAGTTTGAGTACTTAAGATTAGTAAACTTATTAAAAAAAGATTTTTTTTCATAAAATTTAATCACTCCCGTTTTTTGTTTTTGAAAAATTTTTTCATTTTAATTCGCTAAATATTTGTACTATAATTTTTTGTAAAAGTCAATTACAATGTTTGTTTTATTTTTATTTTATTCTTTTATAGAACAAAATATATTTAATTAAACAAAAATATTGACAAAATTTTAAAAAAATAGTAAAAGTAATAT
>Trix_p1__coassemble_1269_pt1 | contig 22682 bp, 18 predicted proteins | sample Trix_p1__metabat2_low_PE_021 | metagenome-assembled genome bin Trix_p1 | reverse complement strand
TTCTCTGATATATCCTCTACTGTTCTTAAAATATTTTTTTAATTTTTCATAGGTATTTCCTTTAAAGTCATTATATGAAATATTTTCTCTTAAATCTCCGCTTTTCTTTAAACCTACCAATTTTAGTGCCATATTTAACTCTTCTGAAATTAAATATAAAAACAACATATACTCCTTACTTTTTTTTAGATAATCCAATAATATCTCTAAATTATCTTCTATCATAAAATCTTCAACCAATTTTTTTAAATTGTATTCATCACTTATTGATAAAATAGGTAAAACTTTTTCTAATATAAATGTTTTTCCATTTAAAAAATTTTTTATTTTTTCAACTTCATTCTTTACTTTAAAAAAATCGTCCCCTAAAATCTCTGATAACTTCTCTGATTCGTACTCAGATATCTCCAGCTCTTTTTCTATAAAAAAATCTATTCCTTTTCTCTCTAATGCTTTTCTTGCTACTATTATTTTCCCCAATTTCTCCGCATTTGTTAAAACCTTTTTTCCAACTTCATTTATTGCTTTTCCATAGTCATTTAACTCCTCTTCATAAATAACTACTATCTCTTTCTTTGCTAAATCATATTCTCCAACTATTTTTAACAGTTGATCCAATCTCTTGCTCTTTTCAGCTCTTTTAAAAACTATTAATTCTTTTGGAACAAACATGGAATTTATTGAAATGCTTTCTAAAAAATTTTCTTCCTCACCCTGTGAAGCATCATATATCTTCGTCGGAATGTTAGGGTTTGACTTCTTTATTTTGTCTATCACTTCTTCATACTTTAGTGGAAGTGGAGTATCTCCATAAATAAAATAAAACATATCTATCTCCCTTTTCTTTTTCATATATTATAACACAAAAATAAAAGAGAGTGTTAGAACTCTCTTTTATTCCTCAATTTTTTTGTTTAAAATTTTAGACGCATTCAAAACAGCTAACACAGATACTCCTACATCTGCAAAGATAGCTAACCATAGGTTTGCAATTCCTAGAACCCCTAAAATCATAACCACAATCTTTACTCCTAGGGCAAATCCAACATTCTCTAAAACAACTTGATTATTTTTCTTACCTAAAAACAAGGCTTCTATTATTTTATAAGGGTCATCATTCATTAGAACAATATCTGAACTCTCTATGGCAATGTCACTCCCTAGTTTTCCCATAGAAATACCTATATCTGCCATCGCCAATACAGGTGCATCATTTATTCCATCACCCACAAATATAGTTCCTTTTTTACTTTTGTTTTTTATCTCTTCTAATTTACTAACTTTGTCCTGTGGAAGAAGATTCGTATATATTTTATCTCCATCAATCCCAAGTTTCTCTCCTATGTGCTTACCTGTTTTTTCATTGTCTCCAGTCAACATATATACATCAATTCCCTGTGATTTTAACTCATCTATTGTTTTTCTAGAATTTTCTTTCATTTCATCCTCTACGAAAATTCTTCCAATAAATTCCGAATCTACGGCAACATAAACTACAGTTCCGAACTCCTCCGACACTTCTACATCAACATGATGACTTTCTAAAAATTTTTTACTTCCCACCAGAATCTCTTTTCCAGAATAAAGTACATTTACACCATAACCAGCCTTTTCATTGTGTCCCTGTATATCCCATTCAGAAATATTTACATCTCCATAATTCAATATAGCTTTTCCTATTGGATGATTCGAATAAAATTCGCCCGCTTTAGCGTACTCCATCAGATTTCTCTCTGTTACATTTATAGCTTCAACTTTTATTACCTTGAAACTTCCCTTTGTCAGAGTGCCTGTTTTATCAAAAACAACGGTATCTATATTTTTTAGCCTTTCTAAATAGTTTCCACCTTTTATTAATATTCCATCTTTTGATCCCTTTCCAATAGAACTAAAAAAAGTCAGAGGTACTGATAAAACTAATGCACATGGACATGATATCACCAAAAATATAAGTGCTCTTCCAAACCATAATTTAAAATCTCCATCATGGAGTAGTGGCACACCTAACCCTATAAAAATTGCCATAAATACAACTATAGGTGTATAGTATCTCGCAAATTTTGTAATAAATTTTTCAGCGTGAGCTTTTTTACTTCCAGCACTTTGAACCATATCTATTATTCTACTAACAGTCGATTGAGAATACAATTTTGTTACTCTCACTTCGATAGTTCCATTTATATTTATCGATCCACTTAATACCTCATTTCCAATTTCTCCTACTACTGGAACAGATTCTCCCGTTAAAGCAGATTTATCTAACGTGGTTGTTCCAAGTACTATAACTCCATCTAACGGAACTCTCTCTCCTGGTTTTACAACCAAAATCTCCCCCACCTTTACTTTTGAGGGATTCTTTATCTCTATAACACCATTTTTATCTTTTACATTTGCAAATTCTGGCTTTATACTCATCAATTTTTCTATCGATTTTTTTGAGTTATTAACTGCCATATCTTGAAAAAATTCACCTATTTTATAAAAAATCATAACACCTGCAGCTTCTCCAAAATCACCCAAAGCTAAAGCTCCAATTGTAGCTATACTCATTAAAAAATTCTCATCTAAAAACTTTCCTCTTTTTATATTTTTTAAAGCGCTTAACAATATATCGTATCCAGATAATCCATACGCAATAATCAAAATTATATTCTTTTGTAGAGTCGTTGGTAGTGTCAAGCCTACAACAAAAAGAGTTACTCCTATTGTCAAAATAATCAAATCTATTTTTGAAGTAAATTCACTTCCATGGGAGTGATTGTGTCCATGATTATCCTCCACTCTATTCAGTTCATCTTCATCAATAATCATAACTTTTTTAAAATACGTTCCCGGTTCGACTTTATCCGCAATTTGATTCAATTTTTCAATAAGTTTATCTTCACTTATATCCTTCCTTAAGATAAATTTCAATTTTTTTGTATAAAAATCAACATTGACATCTTCCAATTCATCCAACTTATCCAATTCATATTGAAGTTTTGAAGCACAACCTCCACAGTGGAGATTTTCAATCTCATATTCTTTTTTCATTTTTTCATCTCCTTTTATATACCTATACCCCCTATATCTATAAAACTAAAATACCATAATTTACTATTTTTGTCAAAAAATTTTTTTGAATATTTTTCTCTCAAAGAGTATAATATAGATTATTGAAAATAAGGAGTTTAACATGAAATACCTAAAAAACGATATTTTAAATATTTTTAAAGATAATATTGACAAACATGAATTTATAAAGGGAGTTTTTTCAAATCCCACTAAAGAAAGCTCTTATAAAAAAATAAATTTAAAACCAGTTCAAATAAAAGGTGATTTTTTTATACAATTTGAAAGTTTTATAAATAATAAAGCCTTTCATAAAAATGAAACATTAGTCGATAGTTTCAAAATTTTAGATGAAATTATTGATACCTTTAAACAAATTTTAATAGTTACATCTAATCAAGAGATTCAAATTTTACAAAATAAAAAAGGTTTTTCTATAAAAAGAAAAAATACTGAAAGTAAAACATTAGAGCTTTCTCATAATAAACAAAAAAATTATATCTTACAAGATAATACACCCATTCCATTCTTAATTAGACTTGGAGTTATGTCTGAAGCCGGAAAAGTTAGTAAAGAAAAATTTAATAAATTTAGACAAATAAATAGATATTTAGAATTTATTGAGGATACATTAAAAGAGTTACAAGAAAAAAAACTTGTTGGTAATTCAATGAAGATAATTGATTTCGGATGTGGTAAATCATACTTAACTTTTGCTTTGTATCATTATTTAAAAAACATTAAAAATTTAGATATTGATGTTATAGGTCTAGACTTGAAAGAGGATGTTATTAATCATTGTAATACTATTGCTAAAGATTTGAACTTTAATAATTTGCAATTTTTAAAAGGAGATATTAAAGATTTTGATATTTTTAAAGATGTTGATTTAATATTCTCATTACATGCTTGTAATAATGCTACTGACTACTCAATCCTTAAAGGATTAGAATTAGGTGCTAAAGCTATTTTAGCTGTTCCTTGCTGTCAGTCAGAAATAAATCAAAAAATAGATAAATCTTCTACAACACAATTAAATGGAGTTTTATCACCTTTTGGAAATCATGGTATTTTACAAGAAAGATTTAGTTCTTTAGCTACAGATGCGCTAAGAGCTCTTTCTTTAGAACTTTGTGGTTATAATACAAAGGTTATGGAATTTATAGATATGGAGCATACTCCTAAAAATATTCTAATTAAAGCTATTTTAGGTTCTCCTTCAAAAGAAAAATTAGAAGAAAAAAGAAAAGAATATGACAAATACTTAGAGTTTTTAGGTGTTAACCCACTTTTAGATAGTTTACTTAAAAATTATTTTAAAAAATAATATATTAGGAGATGATTTTTATGAACAAATTACTGCAAGACAAAATTTTTAGAGAACTTCTAAATTTTCATTCTCAAGGTGATATTTTTGAAGAAAAAGAGATTATAACTCTTGGATGTATGGCTAATGGAAGCACAAAAGAATTACAAAAGAAAATCTTAACAACAATTGATTTACAGACTCTTTTTCAAGATTATTCTCTAAATGAGATAAATGAAAATGCCTCTATTTTAGCAGATAAGGAGCTTATAAAAATTAATCGAGTAACTACTACTACAAATAAAAACTATTTAGAGCTTTTAGAGCCTTTAGTTTCATTAGATGATTTTTTAGATGAAATTTAAAAAATATTAAAACAGATGGTCATAGGCCATCTGTTTTAAGTTTCTAATAAATATAAAAAACCTCCAACTAGCAGAGCTGGAATTACATTATATAAAGTAACTAATAAAGCTGATTTTTTACTTAAGGCTAGTAATGGAAATAATGCATCCCCATCATTACATATTGCATTAGCTACCAAAGCTGAAAATGGAATTCCACCTGATATATATATGGCTGCTAATAATATTTGAGGTCCACACCCTGGAATTAACCCTAATAACGCTGAAAAATAAACTTGATTCTTCTTATCTTTTTCTAATAGTTTTATTATTATTCCATTAAACTTATAATCTATTAAACTAATTAATAATAAAGATATCGATACAAAAACACCAACTTTATAAAAAACCTCCACAGTAACATTATAAAAAAGATAAATCCACTCCATTCTTCCACCTCGTATTACAAATTCTTATTATCTAAACTTGTTATACTTAGTTTTTTTCTTATTCTTTTTTATAAAAAAACCAGTGCTCTCACACTGGTTTTAATTTTACATTCTCTCTAATGTATTTATTCCTAAAAGATTCAATCCTTCTTTCAATACAGCTGCTGTTCTTTCAGCTAATAACAATCTTGAATATAAAGTTTCATCCTCTTGATTTAATATTGGACATGCATTGTAGAAACTATTGAATTTTTTTGATAATTCAAATAAATAATCAGCTATTAAATTTGGTCTACAACTATCTGCAGCTTTTAATATAACTCCTGGAAACTGTGTTAAATGGTGAGCTAAAGTTCTTTCTGTTTTATCAACAAACTTTATTGTAATATCCTCTTTAATATCTTTATTTTGCTCTTTTGCTCTTCTTAAGATAGATTTAATTCTCGCATAAGAATATTGTAAATATGGAGCTGTATTTCCTTCAAAGCTTAGAATTTTATCCCATTCAAAAATAACTGCTGTTTGTCTATTTTGTGATAAATCAGCATATTTTATAGCTCCAGTTCCTACAACTTCTGCTATATTATCTTTTTCTTCTTCTGATAATTCTGGATTTTTTTCATTTACAATTTCATAAGCTCTTCTCTTACCTTCATCTAAAAGTTCCTCTAATCTAATTACATTTCCTTTTCTAGTAGAGAATACTCCATCAGCAAATCTCATTATTCCAAACCAAACATGTTGCTTTTCAACATTCCATCCTAACATGTCTGTAATTCTAAAGAATTGTCTAAAGTGATCCTGCTGTCTCTCATCCGTTACATATATTAATTTATTTACATTATAATTAGCTAATCTGAATTTAACAGTTGCTATATCTGAAGTTGCATATAAAAATGCTCCATCTTTCTTTTGAACAATACAAGGGTGTAGCTTCTCTTCCTCTGGGAAAAATACAACTTTTGCACCTTGATCTTCAACTGCTATTTTCTTATTTTCTAACTCTTCAACTACTCCTGGCATTAAATTATGATAAAAAGATTCGCCATAATATGTATCAAAATTTATACCCATTCTATTGTATAGCTTTGCATACTCATCTAGAGAAACTTTTATAAACTCTTGCCATAATCTATAATTTTCCTCATCTCCATCTTGAAGCTTCTTTAATTCTTCTCTAGCTTGATCTTCAAGTTCTGGATTTTCCTCACTCTGTCTTGTAAACTCAACATAAACTCTTTCTAATTCCTCAATAGCATTTTCTTTATAAGCTTCTTGATTAAGCCAGTTTCTATATCCTATTATTAGTTTTCCAAATTGAGTTCCCCAATCTCCAATATGATTATCTGCCACAACATTATAACCTAGATACTTATACATTCTTTTAATTGAATCTCCGATTATAGTTGATCTTAAGTGACCAATATGCATTCTCTTTGCTATATTTGGTGAAGAGTAATCTATTATTACATCTCCTTCTGTATTAAGTCCCTTAAATTCATAACCCTCTTTTGAAATCTTTTTAACTAAATCTCCTAAATATGAATCTTTTAAAAATATATTTAAAAATCCTGGTCCTGCAATCTCTATTTTATCAATTACACTATTTTCAACTATGTTATTTACAACATTCTCAGCAATAGCTCTCGGATTACCACCAATTATTTTAGAATTCATCATAGCAAAATTTGATTGAAAATCTCCAAATTTTTCATTTGTTGCTACAGTTATCTCTATTGGTTTTAATTCTTTATCTGGATAAAGATTGTTTACTGCTTCTAATAAAATTATTTCTACTTGTTTTTCAATAGTTAACATTTATTCTCCTTTCACCGTGAAATAAAAAAAAGGACTCGAAAGTCCCAAAAAGAATAACTCCAGTCTACCGCCTTCCTTACGGTTTTGGTCGCCATTCCTTATAAGTGGTAACCAGATACTATCTATACACAGGGTCCGTGAAACAAAGGTTTCCGTGACTTTTCTGAACTATAAATAACAGCGCCAATCCCAATAGCGACCTTAGGCCCAAAACCTCCAGATAATAGCGAGTAGACCAGAAATATTTATTCTTAAGACAATTATATCACTTCTATATTATTTTTTCAATTAAAAAATCCTCATGAATAGTATATTTTTTATAACTAAACTATCTCTGAATTATATGTTGAATCTAAGTAAAGTTCTTCCAATTGTTTATCATCAACTTTACTTGGTGCTTCTGTCATTAAACATTGACCTTTATTTGTTTTAGGGAATGGAATTACATCTCTTATCGATTGCTCCTTTAGCATTACCATTAACCATCTATCAATCCCAAATGCCAATCCTCCATGCGGGGGTGCCCCATATTTAAAAGCATCCACAAAGAAACCAAATTTTTCTTTTGCTTCTTCTTTAGATAAACCTAATTTTTCAAATACTTTACTCTGAATTTCAGGGTTAAATATCCTTATTGATCCTCCGCCAATTTCAGAACCATTCAATACTAAATCATATGAATTAGTTCTAACTGTATCCATCTCACCATCTAAGAAAAGCTGCATATCTTCATCTTTTATTGACGTAAATGGGTGGTGTTGAGCTTTGTATCTCTGTTCCTCTTCATCATATTCGAACATAGGAAAGTCTACTATCCATAAGAATTTAAACTCATCATTATTAATTAATTCTAGCTCTTTTCCTAACTTCAACCTTACAGCACCTAAAGCTCCATACACAACTTTTGCTCTATCTGCTACAATCATTATTACATCTCCAACTTTTGCTTCAGTTCTAGCTATGATTGCATCCATCTCTTCTTCAGTAAAAAACTTAGCTATTGGCGAATTAACTCCTTCTTCTGTTAACTTTATCCAAGCCATTCCTTTTGCACCAAAATATGTTTTTGCATAATCTTCATATTCAGTTAAGATTTTTCTTGAAAATTGCTCTGCAACTCCTGGAGCTACAATTGCTTTAACAATTCCACCATTTTCTACCGCACTTTTAAACCCTTTGAATCCACAAGTTGCCATTATATCTGTTAAATCTTTTAATTCAACACCAAATCTTGTATCAGGTTTATCTGAACCGAATCTTTCCATAGCTTCTGCGTAAGGCATTCTTGGAAACTCATAATCAGCTGATTCTCCAGTTACATTTTTAAATACTCTTTTTGCCAAACCTTCTATTTCATTCATAATATCTTTTTGCTCTACAAAAGACATTTCAATATCTAATTGAGTAAATTCTGGTTGTCTATCAGCTCTTAAATCCTCATCTCTAAAACATTTAGCAATTTGGAAGTATCTCTCGACTCCAGAAATCATAAGTAGTTGCTTAAATAGTTGAGGAGATTGTGGTAAAGCATAAAAATCTCCGGGATTAGTTCTACTTGGAACCAAGAAATCTCTTGCCCCTTCTGGAGTTGACTTTGTTAAAATTGGAGTATCTACATCTAAAAATCCTCTCTCATCCATATAATTTCTTATTGACATAATCATTTTATGTCTCATTTTTAAGTTTCTAGTCATTTGAGGTCTTCTTAAATCCAAATATCTATATTTTAATCTGACATTTTCACTCAAATTTTCATCTCCAGTAACTTGGAATGGTAAAACGTCACAATTGTTTAAAACCTCTAACTCCGTCACAAATACTTCTATATCTCCCGTAGGAATATTTGCATTTTTACTTTGTCTTTCTTTTACAACTCCTATAACTTTTATAACCGATTCATTTTTTAATTTTTGTGCTCTTTCTACAACCGAATCCTCTGCTATATCCGTATGAAAAACTATTTGTGTTTTTCCCTCTCTATCTCTTAAATCGATAAATGTCAGTCCACCTAAGTCCCTCTTTGTATCAACCCATCCAGATAAAGTAACTGTTTCACCGATATTTGAAGCCCTTAATTCCCCTAAGTTATGAGTTCTATAATACGTCATCTCTTTTCTCCTTCTATTATTTTAATATTTTTTTTATATATTCTCTACTTACTTCCTCTTGAGTTCTATTGATGAAATCTTTTAGCATAACAACTCCTTTATTCATCTCATCCTCTCCTATTATAATAACATTTTTTGCACCGACTTTATCAGCTTTTTTCATATGTGCCTTCATTGCTTTTGAAGTGTAATCTATTGCAACTGATTTCCCAGAAACTCTCAAATCATTGGCTAACTCAAATGCAAAATCTCTAGTAGTCTCTCCAAGCCAAGCTATATATACATCTAACTCCCTCTTAGGAAAATTTTCTCCTAGAAGCATCATAATTCTTTCAACTCCAGCTGCAAATCCAAATGCTGGAATCTCTTTATCTCCAAGTTGCTTTAAAAGATTATCATATCTTCCACCGCCCAAAACTGTTCCCTGTGCCCCTAATTTATTTGTCACAATCTCATAAACTGTACTTGAGTAATAATCCAATCCTCTGACTAATCTTGGATCTTCTTTATAATTTACACCAAACAATGTCAAATATTTTTTTACTGTTTCGTAGTGCTCTTTCTCCTTTTCCAACAAAGAATCCGTTATGATTGGTGCTCCCATTGTCAATTCTTTACACCTATCCACTTTACAATCCAAAACTCTAAGTGGATTTTTTTCCATTCTCATTTTACAATCTTCGCAAAGCTCCTCTTTCATTGGCTCTAAGAAATCCAAAAGAGTCTCTCTATATCTTTGTCTACTTTCTCTTTCTCCAACTGAGTTTATTGTTACTTCCAAATCAGTAACTCCAATTTTGCTTAAAAATGAATATCCCATAGCGATTACTTCTGCATCTAAAATTGGTGAACTTTCACCTAAAACTTCCACTCCTATCTGGTTAAATTCTCTTTGTCTTCCAGCTTGTGGTCTTTCATATCTGAACATTGATCCCGCATAAAAAAATCTTGAAACATCCTCTTTCGCATAGATTTTATTTTCTAAGTAACATCTCACAACAGCTGCTGTCCCTTCTGGTCTTAAAGTTATACTTCTCTCCCCTCTATCTTGAAAAGTATACATCTCTTTCTCTACAATATCTGTTCCCTCTCCTACTCCCCTTTTAAAAAGGTCTGTCTCCTCAAATATAGGCGTTTTTATCATTGAATATCCATAATTTTCAAAAAACTCTTGAGCTGTTCTTGTTATATAGTCATACTTTATTCCTTCATCTCCAAATATATCCTTAGTTCCTCTAACTGCCTTAATCAGCTTCATTTTATCACCTCAATTATTTTAATTTCCACAACTTTTCTAATTTTTCTTCAATTAATTTTTCATTTCTATTATTTCCCGGAATATAGTATTTTTTTCTATTTGCTCTATAATTTTGCTCCACAAAATTATTTTCATAACTATGTGGATATTTATATCCCACTGCTCCCGTTCCTATATGAATTGGAACTGGTTCTAAGTTTCCATTTTCTATATCTTTTAAAGCCTTATCAATAGCCATATAGCTTGAATTACTTTTGGTTGATATTGCTAAATAAATAACTGCTTGAGATAAAATTATTCTTATTTCTGGCATCCCTATTTTTTCACTTGCATTCATTGCACTATTTGCTATAAGCATGGCTTCTGGGTTCGCCATTCCAATATCCTCACTCGCATGAATAACCAGTCTTCTTGCTATGTATCTTGGATCCTCTCCACCGTAGAGAAGTCTAGCTAACCAATATATCGCTGAATCTGGATCACTGCCTCTTATACTTTTTATCATGGCTGAAATTATATTATACTTATCCTCTTCTTTATGATAAGAAGCTTTTCTCTCTCTAAATATATCTATTACCTCTTCTTTAGAGTATCCCATACAACTATTTTTATACAGCTCTAAGTAGTTTAATGCTATCCTGCTATCTCCTTGAGAGATATCCAAAATAGCATCCCTTATCTCCTCGGGAATCTGCAAATTTAATAACTCTTCACCTTTTAATAAAATCTCTCTTATATTATCTCTTGTTAAAGGTTTAAATTCAAAGATCAAACACCTTGATAACAGTGCATTGTTTAAACTATGATACGGATTTTCAGTTGTAGCTCCAACTAAAATCAATATTCCTGACTCTGTATATGACAGTAGTGCGTCCTGTTGAGTTTTATTAAATCTATGAATCTCATCTAAAAATAAAATTGTTCTTTTCCCATATAACTCTAAATCTTTTTTAGCTTTTTCTACAATCTCTCGTAAATCGTTCAAGCTCGCTATTGTCGCATTTAAAGTCTCAAAATTATAGTTTAACTCTTTAGATATTATTTCTCCCAATGAACTTTTACCAGAACCGGATGGTCCATATAAAATCATATTGGATAAACTTTTTCCTTCTATTATTTTTCTGAGAACTCCATTTTTTCCTAAAAGTTTTTCCTGTCCTTTAAAATCTGCAAATTTTTGAGGTCTTAAACGAGTAGATAAAGGTTTTGCATCTTCAAAATTTCCACCAAATATACTTAGCATCTAATCACAACCCATTTTTTAAAATAAAAAAGCGTATTGTGTACCCCAACACGCCTTTAACTCTTTTAACTATTTTACTAGATACAGAAGAAGTGCTGAAAGTATAAATAAAAACGCTACTACTTCAGTTGCTCTGGCTAGTGGTCCTCCATCTTTTGAAACTCCGAATACTGTATTTGAACCTCCCATTCCCATACTCCCTGACATACCGTGACTTCTATCTGGCTGAACAAGAACTAATACTATTAAAGCTACAGCAAAAATAAATAAAAACAACGTTAAAAGTGTCTCCATAACTTTACTCCTCTCAAATTTCGTCTTTTATCTTATACATTATTATAATATATATATTGATAAAATAAAAGAAAAAATTTACAGAAGTTTTGCTGCTAACTCAGCTAATGCCGAACGTTCACCTTTTTTCAAAGTAACGTGTCCTACTATACTTTCATTTTTCAATTTATCTGACAAATATGTAAGTCCATTTGTATCTGAATCTAAATATGGACTGTCGATTTGATCTGGATCACCCGTTAAAACTATCTTTGTATTTTCTCCAGCTCTTGTTATTATTGTCTTTACCTCAAGAGGAGTCAAGTTCTGTGCTTCATCTATTATTATGTATCCATTTGGAATACTTCTTCCTCTTATGTATGTGAGAGCTTCTATTTTTAAAAGTCCCATGGTCTGAAGCCCCAAAATTACTTTCTCCCCAGTTTTTTCACCTTTTTCCCCAGCTAAATAATCTATATTATCATATATAGGTTGCATCCATGGTCTTAATTTCTCCTCTTCACTTCCAGGTAGGTAACCTAAATCTTTTCCCATAGGTATTATTGGTCTAGCTATCAGAAGTTTTTTATATTTACCTCTTTCAACGACCTGTTCTAAACCTGCTGCTATTGCTAATAATGTCTTTCCTGTTCCAGCTCTTCCTACCAAAGTTACAACTTTTATATTTTCATCCATTAGGAGTTCCATTGCATACTCTTGCTCATCATTTCTCGCTCTCGCTCCCCAAGCTGATATCTGTCCCTCCAAATTTCTTCTAATTTTTCCACCTATATATCTTCCAAAAGTTTTATCCTCTCCACACTTAAACTTAATGAACATATTTTCTGTAAAATGGTGCTCATCCCCCAATTCCCAAACGTTTATCTTTCCAGCTTTATCAAATTTGTTATATACTTCTCTAGAAACTTCTATCTCTTCATATCCATCATATAATGTTGTATAGTCCGTTCTATCTGTCTCGTAGTCTTGAACCTCTAATCCCAGAGAATCCGCCTTTATTCTCATGTTTATATCTTTAGTTATCAATATAACCTTCATATTTGGATTTTTATTTTTAATCCCTAAAGTTGTTGCAATTATCATATTGTCCATGGAATCTTTTTTCAATGCTTGTGGCAATAAACTTAAATCACTTTCTATCTCTACCTTGAAAAAAATCTTTTTCTCCAACTCTACACCCTTTGCAATACATCCTTTTTTTCTTATGTTATCTAGCTCTCTTGCTGCTAATCGTGCTTGTATTGCCGTTGTACTATTTCTTTTTAAGTTATCTATCTCCTCTATTACAAATATAGGAACAATAACTTCATTGTCTTCAAAACTATAGATACTACGATGATCATGTATCAAAACATTTGTATCTAAAACGTAGATTTTTCTCATAAAATCATCCCCTTAATTGAATTTTCTTTAAAACTCCCTTAATTGCTTCTTCTAAAGTAGAATAGCTATTTAATTCATCTTTACTTATTAGAGAATCTATTTCCTTTTTACTGTATCCTAAAGAGTCTAACGCCATATATAACTCCTCTTCTATAGCATTATTCAATACATCCCCTGATGGATCCTCCATAGACATTAAGTTTAAAAGCTTAATTTTATTATTCAAATCTATTATTATTTGTTTTGATTTTTTCTCTCCCAATTTTGGAACCCTTTTTAATGTTTGAAAATCCTCTGTTAAAACAATCTCTCTGATATTATCTATTGAAAAAGTTGACATTATAGATAGTGCTAATGAGAGTCCTATGCCAGTAATTCCTATCAACATCTCAAAAAGAACTCTCTCTCTCTCCTGTAAAAATCCAACCAACTTAAATGTATCCTCTTTTATTACATTGTATATATACAACTCTCTTTTTTCTCCCACTTGCACCTGATCGTAGGTTTTTAAAGTTATGTAGACTCTATACCCTATTCCATTCACATCAACTGCTAGATATTCTGGTTTTTTTATTTTTATTACTCCATTTAGGTATTCAAACATTACTCTATCTCTCCCCTTTTAACGCTTTTTTTAGATATTTACTTGTATACCCTTTTTTAGAAGAAGCCACTTTTTCTGGAGTTCCTGTTAAAATTACTTTTCCTCCACCGTCTCCACCTTCAGGTCCTATATCTATTATATAATCTGCATTTTTTATCACATCTAAATTATGCTCTATAATTACAACTGTATTCCCTTTTTCTACCAATCTATTAATAACTTCTAAAAGTTTTCTTATATCTTCAAAATGAAGTCCTGTTGTCGGTTCATCCAATATATATATAGTTTTTCCTTTCGAAACTTTAGCTAGCTCACTCGCTAACTTTATTCTCTGAGCCTCTCCACCAGATAGTGTCGTTGCCGGTTGCCCCAACTTAATATAATCTAAACCTACATCTACTAGCACTTTTAGCTTTCGCTCTAAAGTTGGTATTGTCTTGAAAAAATCATATGCCTCTCCCACGCTCATATCTAAGACATCTGATATATTTTTTCCTTTATAATAGACTTCCAATGTCTCTCTATTATATCTTTTTCCTTTACATACTTCACATTCAACATAAACATCTGGTAAAAAATTCATCTCTATCTTTATAATTCCAGCACCTTGGCAAGCTTCACATCTTCCTCCTTTCACGTTGAAAGAAAAACGACCCTTTGAATAACCTTTTGCCTTTGCATCTTTAGTCTGAGCAAAAATATCTCTTATATCATCAAAAACTTTTGTATATGTTGCCGGATTCGATCTTGGAGTTCTCCCAATAGGACTTTGATCTATCTCTATAACCTTATCTAAATTCTCTAATCCTTCGATAGATGAGTGTTCCAATGGATACAGCTTCCCTTTATTTAACTTATTGAATAGAACTGGATAAAGGGTTTGATTTATCAGTGTTGATTTTCCACTTCCACTCACTCCTGTTACAACTGTTAAAACACCTAAAGGTATATCAACATCTACATTTTTTAAATTGTTTCCTTTTGCACCCTTCAAAACTATATATCCATTTGGCTCTCTTCTTTTTTTCGGTACAGTTATACCTACTTCTCCCTTTAAGTATCTTCCTGTCATAGAAAGTTCATTTTCCATAACCTCTTGTGGAGTTCCTGCAGCTACTATTTCACCACCAAATACTCCCGCTCCTGGTCCCATATCCAATATATAGTCGGCTTGATACATCGTATCTTCGTCGTGCTCAACAACTATAAGTGTGTTTCCTAACTCTTTTAATCTATTCAAAGTGGCAAGCAGTTTATCATTGTCTCTTTGGTGCAATCCAATACTTGGCTCATCTAAAACATACAATACCCCTGTTAGTCCCGAACCTATCTGAGTTGCCAATCTAATTCTTTGAGATTCTCCTCCAGATAATGTTTTTGTTTCTCTAGCTAAGCTCAAATAGTCCAAACCAACATTTATCATGAAAGATATTCTTTCTTTTATCTCTTTTAAAATCTCTGCAGCTATTTGTTTTTCTTTTTCTGTCAACACTATAGTTTCAAAAAAATCTAAAGCATCTCTTATACTTAGTTCTGTTATCTCAATTATATTTTTATTATAAACAGTCACTGCTAAAACTTCTGGTTTTAATCTTTTCCCATGGCATACCTTACATACTCTTTCTATCATAAATCTATTTTCAATCTCTTCTCTCGAACTATCTGAAAAAGACTCATTATATCTTCTTTCTAAATTTTTTACAATTCCTTCAAAATCCTTCTCCCCATGAAAACTAAACTCTTTGGATGTATAGTCCACTCTAAATTTCTCTCCATCAGTTCCATAAAAAATTATATCCATCTCTTTTTTAGTCAAATCTTTTACTGGTTTATTCAAATCAATTTTATATTTTTTTGCCATTGATTCAAATATTGTCCATGTATAACCTTTTTTAGCTGAAGCTGCTCCGGGTATATATATACCACCTTTTAATATAGATAAATTTTCATCCTCGATCAATCTACTTTCATCAATTTCCAATTTTTTACCTATTCCCTTACACTCAGGACAGGCTCCAAAAGGAGCGTTAAAAGAAAATAATCTCGGATTTAAGTCTGGAATACTCACATCTTCATGTTCTGGACATGAGAAGTTTTCACTGTATAACTGTTCTCCATCTCCCCAATTTATAATTATCTTTCCTTCTGATAACTCAATACCTTGTTCGATACTCTGAGTTAATCTGGACTTGAACTCCTCGTCTTCCTTATCCACTACAATTCTATCTACAACAACCTCAATATTATGTTTTTTATTTTTATCTAAAACTATCTCTTCTTCTATATATAAAACTTCACCATTGACTCTTGCTCTTACAAAACCTTTTTTTACAAGATTTAAAAATAGATTTTTATGAGTTCCTTTTTTATCTTTGATAACCGGACTTAAAATTACTAATCTATCGCCATTATTGAATTTCTCGTATACGTTTTCGACAATCTCATCAACACTTTGTCTTTCGACTAGTTTCCCACATATTGGACAATGAGCTTTACCTATATGTGCAAACAATAGTCTCATATAATCATAAATCTCTGTCACTGTCCCAACTGTTGACCTCGGATTCTTATTCGTAGTTTTTTGTTCGATTGAAATAGCTGGGGCTAATCCTTCGATACTATCAACTTCTGGTTTCTTCATCTGTCCTATAAACTGTCTTGCGTAAGCTGATAAACTTTCTACATATCTTCTTTGTCCTTCTGAATATATAGTATCAAATGCCAGAGATGATTTTCCACTCCCACTTACCCCTGTTACAACAACAAATTTATATTTTGGAATCTCTACATCAAAGTTTTTAAGATTATGTTCTCTAGCTCCTTTTATAATTATTTTGTCTAACATTTTTCCTCCTTACTAAAAGACCCTCTTAATTGATGTAAGAGGGCTAAACTTTTTAATAATATTCAATTAGTCCATTTTCATAAAAACTAAAATAGGACTCATCACTAACAATAATATGATCCAATAATTTAATATCCACTTTTTCAAGCAGCTCTTGCATTTCTAACGTTACTTCGATATCTTTCTTAGATGGAGTCAAGTTCCCGCTTGGATGGTTATGGGCAAATATTATTCCTTTAGCTCTATTATCTATTGCTCTTTCCATTATCTTCCTAGGATAAACCACACTTCTGTCAATTGTTCCCTTAAACAGTATTTCGTCACTAACAATTTTATTGTCACTGCTCAAATAGATTACTTTAAATTCCTCACTTTTTAAACTGCCTACATCATCCTTTAAATAGTCTATCAAATCATTTTTCCCTTTTAAAGTTGTTAAATCAGCTTTTTTTACATTTTTAAAGTAATGATTTGACATTGTATCACCAATTACTTTTAAATATAGAGCGGTTTCTGAACCAATACCTTCAACTTCCTTTAAATCATTTAATTCAGCATTTATTATCTTATCTATACTCTTAAATTTTAATAATAAATTTTTTGCAATCCCTTTGCAATCTTTTAATTTTATTGAATAAGTTAATAACAACTCCAAAACCTCATAATCTTCTAAACCTTTATACCCAATTTTTAAATACTTCTCTCGTAATCTCTTTCGGTGCCCTTGCATTTGGTTTTTTTCCAAAATAAATCACCCCTTATTACTTTACTGAAATATTTCATAGACCTCATCTTTTGTTTTCATTATTTTAGGAATCTCCACTGCTGCTTTCAAAATAGGATACGCTAAAACTGCTCCTGTTCCTTCTCCTAAACGCATTTCCATATGTAAAAATGTTTTTAAATTCAGCTCCCTCATAACCACTTTCATTCCCGGCTCTTCGCTCATATGAGTTCCTATCAAGTAATCTTTTACTTTCGGTTCTATTTTAGTTGCTACTAAAGCAGCTACCGCTGAGATAAATCCATCTATTAACATTGGTTTTCTCTCCAGTGCAGCTCCTAAATAAAGTCCGACCATACACGCTATATCAAGACCTCCAACACATCTTAAAACTTCTATTGGCTCTTTATTAAATAAATCATACTTAATACACGCCTCTTCTATAATCTTTCTCTTTCTTTTTAATCCCTCATCTGAAAGTCCTGCACCGCAACCTACAACTTTTTCTATATTTTCTTTTGTTAAAGCGTATAAAATCGCTGAACTTGTTGTCGTATTAGCTATTCCCATCTCACCATTAGAGAAAAAATCATACTCTTTTTTAGATTTTATCATATCCACTCCAACTGCAATTGCATCCATTACTTCTTTTAAACTCATTGCAGGTTCTTTAGTGAAATTTTTAGTACCGTATGCTATTTTTTTTACATATAAGTTTTCATAACTTCTAGGTATCTCTCCTTTGATTCCTATATCTATCAAATTTAGAGGTATCCCCAAACTTTTACACAAAATTCCAATAGCTGCAAAAGAATTTAGCATTGCTTCTGAAACTATTCTCGTATATTCAATCGGGCAAGATGAAACTCCCTCCTCAATAACCCCATTGTCAGATGATGCTATAAAATGACACCCAGCTTTTAATTCATTTAAAGGCTGACCAGTTATTCCTGCCACTTTTATTGCTAACTCCTCCAAAATACCCAAACTTTTCTCAGGTTTCATTTTTGAATCCAATACTTTTTTACACTCTTTTATAGCGTCTAGATCAGCACCAACTATATCCTTTTGAAACTCCTTTATTCTGTTCAACTTTAGCCCCCTATGTTTAATCCCTTCAATATGGGATATCCTTCAGAAAATTCAATTATAACTACACCACCATTTTTTACACTAAATTTCCAATAGGATTCTAGTCCGTTAGAAAAATAGTGGCTTAAAATAGTATTTATTACTCCCCAATGAGTAACTAAAACTGTGTCTTTTTCCAAATCAATTTTTTTTTCTATAAAATTAATAGCTCTTTTTTGAAGCTCTAAAACACTTTCACCTGTTATATAATTATAATTCTCCCAATTTTTTTGACTTTTTTTTAACTCTTCCGGATATTTTTTCAAAAGTTCTTCATAACTACGCCCTTCAAATATCCCGAAATTCAATTCACGCAACTCTTCATCTATTGAAATTTCCAACTCTTTATAGTTCACGATTTCCGCTGTTTCTATAGCTCTTTTTAAGTCACTTGTATATATCTTTTCATAACTTATATTTTTTAAAATCTCTCTAGTTTTTTTAGCCTGTTCTTTACCTTTTTCTGTCAACTCTGGATTTAAAATACCATAATAAACCCCTTCAACATTTAGCTTTGATTCACCGTGTCTGATTAATATAATCTTCCCCATTAACTTCACCTATAAAGTTACATACATTAAAACTAGCGAAAGCACTGAAGATAACTCTAATAATGCTCCTAAAGTATCCCCCGTTATACCACCTATCTTTCTTGTCATCAATTTTCCAAAGAAAAAACCACAGACAATTAATATATTTAAAACAATTAATAAACTTACAAAAGGTAACATAAAAAATTCGGCTACTCCATATAATATCGCTGTAACCAGTATATACGATATCAATAAACCGCCTTTATCCGTATTATCTACAAAAGTTTTTCCCATTCCAGTTACTCTAGCATAAGGTTCAAGTGCACAATTAACCACACTATTTATTCTAGCTAATACGGGCACAATTAGCATTATTACACCTTGATTTATTCCAAACAGTTCTGATGTTTCTACTAAAAAAGCAATTTTAAATATGAAATAAAGTATTAAAACTAAAACACCATTCGTACCAACTCTGGAGTCTTTCATAATTTCTAACATTTTTTGCTTACTTCTATAACTAAATATCCCATCAAAAGTATCTGCTAAACCATCTAAATGTAACCCACCTGTCATTATCACATCCAATGTCACTAAAATTATTCCAATCAAGATAGGTGATGGAATAAAAGTTTCCAAAACCACTGCCACAACTAAGTTTATAACTCCTATTACTAACCCTACTATTGGAAACCATTTCATTCCTTTTCCTAAAGCTTTTGAATCAAAAGTCTTTCCTCCAGGAAATGGTAATCTTGTCATAAATTTAAAAAGTAAAGCTAACCCTTTCATTTTTTCCTCCAAACTCTATTTTAATTTTAACTCTAATCCAGAAACTATCAAATAAGCCTCATGACATTCTTTTCCAACTAATTGATTCATTCTGCCACTGATATCTCTAAAATATCTTCCTAAAGCATATGGAGGAACTAATCCCATACCGACCTCGTTAGAAACTATAACCATATCTAGTGTGCTATTTTTTACAAAATCTATCAATTTTTTAATCTCATCTTTTATCTCATCTTCAATCTTTGCAACAGTGTCTTGAGGTACATTCTCCCAATCGACTTCTCTATCTATAATCATGTTATTTGTAACTAAATTTGTTAAACAATCCAACAATACAACTCCATTTGAATCTTTATATTTTTCTAAAATTTTATATATATTTTTATAGGCTTCTATCGTTATCCAGTTCTCCCCTCTTTGAATTTTATGTAATCGCACTCTCTCCTTCATTTCATCATCAAAAGATATCGCTGTAGCCACATAAATCCTATCTTTTTCTAGCTCAAAAACTTTTTTTTCAGCAAAAGAACTTTTTCCACTTCTCACTCCGCCTGTCACAAAAATTATCTTCCCCAATCATCTCACCTTTTATTCTTTTATAATACTTTAATAGTACCACAATCTAATAAAAACTTCAATATAACGAAAAAGAGTGCCTAAAACACATTAGGCACTCTAACTTTTTATTATTACTTTTGGAAATGTCTCTCTAATAATCCTAAGAAAGCTCTTCCATGTCTAGCCTCATCTTTAGCCATCTCATGAACTGTATCGTGGATTGCATCAAATCCTAATTGCTTAGCTCTTTTAGCGATATCAAACTTTCCTGAAGTTGCTCCATATTCAGCCTCTACTCTTCTTTTTAAGTTCTCCTCTGTAGAATCAGTTACAACCTCTCCTAATAACTCTGCGAATCTTGCAGCGTGTCCAGCTTCTTCAAAAGCTATTCTTGTGTAAGCTTCTGCCACTTCTGGATATCCTTCTCTATCTGCTACTCTAGCCATTGCTAAGTACATTCCAACTTCCATGCACTCCCCATTGAAGTTTGCTCTTAATCCTTCGATAATTTCCTCATCTCCGCAAGCTAATCCCTCTCCTATTTTATGCTCAGTTGCCCATACTCTTCCTGCTGTTTCATCATAAGCAACGCATTTATCTAAACCAACCTTACATAAAGGGCAAGCTCCTAAAGCCTCTTCAAATACTTCTCCACATACTGTACATTTTACTTTTGCCATTATAAATCCTCCTCAATTATTTTCTTTCTATAAATTTATATTCTTTATTTTAAATAAAAATTGTTTTCATTACTTTTTTATAATGATTACAATTTTGTTCCGACAAAAATATAGTACACCTTTTTTGTAAATATGTCAAACTTTTTTTATTTATTTTTTTACTTTTTATTTATAAAAAAAGAAAATTATAAAATATCCGTAGTCATATAGAAATATTCACCTCAATAATTTGTCAGAATTTAGTCTATTTACGTTTTATAATATTCATATATGAGGAGGTTTTTTATGTTAGTTCGAGTGTTAAGTTCAAGTTATTTAGGAATTGAACCTTTTTTAGTTGAAGTTGAGGTAGATGTCACTAATGGTCTTCCTATTTTTAATATAGTTGGTTTAGGTGATACAACTATATCAGAGAGTAGAGATCGTATAAAATCTGGAATAAAAAACATGGGATATCTATTGGAACCCAAAAGAATTGTAGTGAATTTAACCCCTGCTAATATAAAAAAAAGAGGCTCACATTTTGACCTCCCTATAGCTATTGGAATAATGATTGGGATGAAATTTTTATCGGATTATAGAGGGATTTTAAAAGAATATCTATTGATGGGAGAGCTCTCATTGACTGGAGAAATTCGAAGAGCGGAAGGCATCATCAGTGGAGTTTTATTGGCTAAAAGTAAAGGATTCAAAGGTGTCATTATTCCAGAAGAAAATTTAGAAGAGGCATCTATCATAAAAGATATCGATATCATTTCTGTAAAAAATTTAAGAGATGTTGTTAAATTTATTGAAGAGGGTATTACTCGCAGTAAAAGAACCATAAATACATTAAAATCTTTTAACTATTCTCTAGATATGTGGGATGTCAAAGGGCAAATTAGGGCTAAAAGAGCTCTTGAGATTGCTGCGGCTGGTGGACATAATATAATTATGATCGGTGCTCCTGGAAGTGGTAAATCTATGCTTGCAAAAAGGTTAACAACTATACTTCCTCCTATGTCCGAAGATGAAATTATTGAAACCACTAAAATCTACAGTATCGCTGGCGAACTCAGTGAAAGGGTTCCGATTATTATTAATCGACCTTTTAGAGACCCTCATCACACCTCTACAACAACATCTATAATCGGTGGAGGGCGAATACCCAAGCCTGGAGAAATCAGTTTAGCTAATAATGGAGTTTTATTTTTGGATGAATTTACAGAATTTGATAGAGTGGTTATTGAAGGGCTAAGAGAACCTTTAGAAGAAAAAAGAATCTCTATAACTAGAAGTCTGGGAAAAATGGAGTTTCCAGCTAATCTAATCTTTGTAGCAGCGTGCAATCCATGTTTTTGCGGTAATGCTTTTGATGAAGAACTTTGTACGTGTACTCCATACGATATGAGAAGATATTCAAAAAAACTTTCTGGTCCAATAATTGACAGAATTGATTTATATGTAGAAATCTATAGACTTAATGATAGAGAGATTTTGGATGAGGAACGAGGTGACACCTCTAAAGATATTAGAACTAGAGTGGTTAAAGCTAGGGAAATACAAAATCTTCGTTTTACTG
>Trix_p1__coassemble_1268_pt1 | contig 22695 bp, 20 predicted proteins | sample Trix_p1__metabat2_low_PE_021 | metagenome-assembled genome bin Trix_p1 | reverse complement strand
ATATTAAAATATATTTCCGATTCCAAGGGAGCTAAAAAAATATTGAGAAAATCACAGGAATTTACAAAAAATCAAAAGATTTTTTACACTCTATTTTTTTTGGGTAGATTTAAAAATATCAAATTTCACAGTGTTTCAAAGGAGTTAGATTTAACAACTCGAAATCTTAGTAACTACAAAGAGGTTATCAATAGCATCTTAGTTCAATATAATTTAAAATTGGATATTTCCAGTCAGGGAGCTAGGCTTATCGGTTCTAATTTCAATTTGAATAGGCTAAACTTTTTTCTATTTTTTAAATTTATGATTGAGAAGGATTACTTACCCTATAAACTCAGAAAAGATGTTTTAAATAGTCTGAACTCCAATAATTTTTTAAAATTAAATAGAGATGTGCGTAATCTTCTAAACCTTTTAGGTTTTCAGCATTCTTCTCATCAATATGCCACTCTTATGTCTATATGTGTCTCTTTTAAGGGGGAATCCCACGAAAAGACAATAAAATACCTCCCTTTTGACCAGTGGTTAAAATACAAACCCGGACATTGGGAGAAAGAGTTCTTCTATAAAGTATTTCACTGTTTAAGAGAAAGCTCATTTAGTGCTCTCAGAACAGATTCACTATATCTTCTTTTTTCAGTTGTAGATACGTTTTCTCATTCCAAAGTTTGCTTCTGTCCCTCTTTTGATAAAGAGATAAAATTTATTCAGAAAAATTTTTATAAATACTTTGATGAAAATACTTTAACACGTACCCCCTCTGTGACCGCTGCCAATCAGTGGATATATTATTGTAAACTTAAACAACTTTTTTTTATTGATGACTTCTCTTTAATAAATCTAAATTTATCTCATATCTCAAATTCAAACATTTTGAATATGACTAAGGAGATAAAGGAAGTTATCCCCAGTTTTACTATTTTTGAAGGTATATTTGTATGGTATCTACTTTCTAAAAGTGAAAATCACGAAGAGGTTAATATATTTGTTTTTAAAAACCTTGAAAGTAGCCTTATTCCAAGTATAATAGATGAAATTTATAAGAAACATAGTATCAAAATCTTAGTGGCTATCAACTTGAAAGAGCTCAATAGATACAAAAAAGAAAATAGAATAGACAATATTATAACCGTAGAAAATCTTAAAGTTTTTGCTAAAAATATAAATATTAAAAATTTATATTTTCCAATACCTAACTATAAAAAATTGAAAAATTAAATATAATTAATACTTTTTAAAGTCCAAGACGCTCTCATTTTAGTAAACAGATAAAATAATCCTAATCTGTTTATTATGAAGGGCGTTTTTTTATATTTCCTTTTTTCTTATCAAAGAAATTTTTTTCACTTTTTCAAAAAAATTCTTCGTCTTATTTTTTTTAAATTTACATATTACAATTTAGTAACTTAAATATCAAGGAGGGAATAAATCATGAAAAAATATGTGTTATTATTTTTAGCTTTATCTTCTTTAAGCTTTGCTGACGTTATATTTACCAGTGGTAGAAACAGTAATGTAGATGGACATTTAACTGTTGGTGGAGAGTCCTCTGCTAGTATTAATATCAATGTATCTGCTGTGGTGACTGAGGATGGACCTGCAATAGAAATTGTTGATGAAAATGGGAACCCAGTTACCGCTGTTAATTTTATTCATGCACTGACAGCTGGATCTGATTTGTCTACTCAACAACAAAAAGAGTTAACTGCCAATTTAAAAATTGTAGCAACTGCTGGAAATACAGCGAGTATCACTGCTGCAACTTTAGGTAGAAATGAACTTACGTTAAATTCTGATAGTGGTCTTTTATCAACTCTAACTACTACGGTTCCAACAGATGGTACAGTTACTGATACTGGAACGTCTTTTGGAATCACTAGTAGCCTTAGTGGTAGCGTTCCTGAGAGTGCTGGTACATACTCTGACGGAGCTACAAATTTAACTATAACTTATAGTAAGCAGGATGTAAGACACTAAAACTGATTGAGTATCACTATATTTATTTTAGTAAAAAGGAGAGTGCATATTTTTATAGCACTCTCTTTGGTAATAAAATAAATCTGGAGGGGAAAACTTTTATGAAAATACTTTTTCTTTTTTTTATCATTTTTAAACTTTCACTTTCATATATAAATATACATCCAACTTTTTTTGATAAGCCTATCGATTTTGGAGGTAGCTATCAAGAGTTCACTCTTTTTAACCAGTCCAATGAAACAGTTCTGTATCGAATCTACTGTGAACCTCATAGTGGTGCTACTGGCAAAGATATGAGCAGATGGGTTAACTTCTACCCTAGGTCACTGACTTTAGCTCCGGGAGAGAGTGGAAAGATACAGGTCACTGTTGCCAGTAATTCAAAAATTGAAGCTGGAGAGTACTCAGCAGTTTTGGGGATTCGTGAGCTTCCAATCTATGAAAAAGTCCTTAAAGAAAACTCCAGTGGACTCGGAATTTTAACAGATCTAAAATTAGTTATAAATGGCTATGCTGGAGATATATCTCCAAAACTGGTTTTTTCAAATTTGAATCTCCAAATGACACCTAATAAGATTACTTTAAATGGCAGTGTTGAAAATCGTGGGGAACGTCGTGGAAAGTTTGAACTCTATATCGACGACTATTTTCTTGGGAACTTGAGGATTCACTCCAATGAGAGCTTGAGCCTAACTGATTTAGACTTCTCATATACTGGACAACATAAAGTTAAGTCTAAGAAAAACCTTATTATCGTGGACTATATCACTAAAAAAACTGTGGGGAAAATTAAATTATAATTTTTGAAGGGGGATTAGGTATGTTAAAAAAAATACTTTTTTTATTTTCCATTTTATTAATCCATTCAACTTCTTTTTCTTCTGCCAATATAACTTTAGAAAAATTAGAAGATTTAAAAAATAAAAACGCTATTTCACAAGAGGATTATCTTTTTTTAAAAGATGAGTTAGAGGGAAAGCTAGAGGAAAAACATATATCTACTCTTTTTGTCAATAGGATTCAGATAACCAATAACTTTCATGTCATACATAGAGATGATAAAACATATATCCCTTTAAAAGAGTACTTTAAAGCTATAAGGTTCACCAACTATACGCTTACAAATAATGTTTTAGATATGAGTTTGGGCTTAGATTTAGATAAAGTTATGATAAACTTCAATACTTTAAAAGTGACTGGCACTACTCCAACAACTTTTACCCAAAAAGATTTCTTTTTTAAAGATGATGAACTTTTTCTAGAATCCAATTTTTTCTCAAATATTCTTTTAAAAGGTATTGAGATTGACTATGGAAAAACTCAGGTATCTATGATTTCTAAATACACCCTTCTTGATGAAATAGTCCATCTTTTTAAATCAAAAGAGAATGATTTGCAAAGAAAAAAGGAGATAAATGACTTCTTATACACTAACGCAAGGGAACTTTTTAATCTGGGGTATATGAGAGTCAACTTGGATAAGACTTTTACAAAGAACGAAGGAAATGAAAAACATGACTGGGATGGATTTTTAGAGTATCAAGGCCCACTTTTTTATGGGGAGTTCACTGCTGAATATAGCATAAGAGATGGAGAGTTTACAGGTGCTAACCTCTACTACCCAAACCTTAAATACAATCACTATTTAGAAATATATGGTGATAAAGGTAATAATCGTTGGAACAAGACTATTTTATTTGAAAAGGACAAAGGCTACTACGAAAATGGAAAGACATTTGTCATTAGAGAAAATGTGCCTATTGGCAGTAGAGTCGAATTAATATATCTAGGAGCCACTATCGATATTGGATATGAGGAGAATGGAGCGGTTGAATTTTCAAAAAGCGACCTTAGAAGTGACCGTGAGTATATATTAAAAATCCACACAAGAGATGGTCAGATATTCACTAAGATAATTAAAACAACTGATGACTTCAATCAACAAAATAAGGGCGAGTTTCAATATAGATTCTTTATGACTGAAAATGAAAGTTCAAAAAAAGTTGATACTGACACTAGTGTCTACTATGGTATTAGCGAACAGTTCACGATTGGAGGAAAATATTTTAAAACTTCTGAATATATAGATGATGAATATATCTATGTTGAAAGAGGAGGAGCGGAATTTGTATACAACAACTATTTTTATTCCAATCCATATACACTTGTTTTAGGAACTGAGCAGATTCTAACTCCAAAAAAATTTGACAATGAAACTACCTTTGAAGGGCTCTTTCAAATAAAAGTTGATAAATTCAAAATCAGATATGAAGATGGCTATTACAGCGATTACTACGATAAGAAAAAAGCTCGTGGTGTACTTGTTGAATATAATCCATGGGATTTTTTAAGAGTTGATTACTCCTATCAGTGGCAGGAGAGCTGGGATGATTCAAAGAGCAATGGAGCGGAAATAGAGGTGGAGATAAATAAAACTTTCAATAGATTTTTGTCTACTCTTCAATTTCAAAGAGATTTAGCTGGAAAAAAAAGTTATACTGCAAATCTTTACTACACAGGCTATAGAGACTACTCCGTTAGATGGACTAACACAATAACTGAAAGAGGGAACGATTTTGAATCCACTTTATCTATCTTCAATAGATCTAGACAACACGGTATCGACTACGCCTTTGAAGCTGGATACAGTGCGGATACCAAAGAAAAATTTACTTTTAGAATCTCCATTGATTACGATAACTGGTTTAACCTTGATATAAATGCAAAAGATACTGGTGACTATGATATCTCTGCTGGAATTGACCGTGTAGTTGATTTAAGAAATATCGGTAAACCTCTTAACAATATGGATGTATCAAGAGTCAAAGCTATCACATATCTAGATATAAATAATAACAACATCTATGATAAAAATGAGCCTTTTGTAGGAGATGTGGAGTTAGAGATAAACGGTGAGAAAAAAATTACATCAGCCAAAGAGCCAACATATTTCCATGGAGTTCCTAATAATGTACTATACAATCTAAACCCAATAGTTAGAAGACCGGGATTTGATATTATAAACAGTACTTTCTCTTTAAAGGGAAAGGGTGGTGGAGATATTGAAGCATATATCCCTATAAAACCACTTTTCTCAATAACTGGACAGTTAACTTTAGATAAATCCTACACTGACCCTACAAACATCTATGATGGAATTATCATCAGAGTTCTTGATTCTAATAACAAGATTATTTCCACTATGATTCCTGATTTTTCAGGATACTATGACATCAGCTCACTTGTAGCTGGAAAATATTTTGTAGAGATTTCATCCTTTAAAGATCGTTCCATTGCACCAATAAAAGTTGAGATAAACATCACTTATGACAGTTTAAAAAACAATGCCTATGAGCTGAATACATATATATCCAACCATGAAATTAAAGTTGTTAAATAGGGGAGGGGGTAAAAATGACAATACTTATTTCAATCTTTTGTTTTTTTATAAATTTTAGTATTTTAATGGCAGTGGGAGAATCTTTTCCAGCAACTCCACTGCTACCTTCCATTCCCTCTGACAGATTTGAGCAGGGAGAAAATTCTGAAGCAACTCTTAGAAGGCTTCTTAGCACTGGAGTTTTAGAAGTTCAGCTTGAAGCTGATGTGGTAGTTCCGCTGGAAGTTATATCTGATGTTCATATCAAAGCTCTTGTAATTGATGATGAAAATTTAGAGATACCCTTTGAAGTTGAACTAAATAAAAAACCTGAGTCCTCTGGAATATATAGACTACATTTTTCTAAAACTGCTCTTGATATAGATAATGATGGAGTTATCGACACCGAAATTTTCGCTTCTAAAAACATAGATAGCAAAAGAATTAAGGATAACTATGTAAAAATAACTGGAAAAAATATATCCAAAGAGGGAACGCACAAGAAAAGAGTTTATATAACTGTGGAGGTGAACGATTGATGAAAAAATTTATATTGATATTTTTCTTATTGACCTTTACAGTTTATGGAAAAATTAAAATCACGTGCAAACCTGTTGTTTTTAAAGAGGTTCGTGCTCAAAATAATGGTCTTTATAAAAGCAAAGCGACTGCTAGAGGAGTTATAGAGATATACTCCGACAACATCAAAGAGGACTTGGGAAAACTTGTAGTTTTTCAAGTTCCATCCCATACATATATCACCAATAGAAAAAGATGGGTCAAAACAGATAAAATTATTTTTCAAAAGAACGAACAGGAAACAACTATAGATTCAGAAACTAAAAAAATTGTCTTCCATGTTATTCTAGATAAAAAAGAGCTTTCCAAAGAGGAAAATAATGATTTAATCGACGGTGTATACACTGGGAGTCTACCTATAAACTACTCAATTTATGAGAAGGAGATGAGATAATTTGAAGAAAATAAAATATTTTTTTATGATTGTGATTCTCCTTTTTAGCTCAATATCTATCAGTTTTTCCAGTGGTGGCAGAGAGATTATAAAGGCATATGAAAAAGGTAAACCTGCCAAGCTGGATATAGAGGTTACAAAGGTTCGTAGTGATAACTATGTTGATCTCTTTATCGATAAATCTGAGAAAAAAATATATAGAGATATCAGCAAACAAACTAGAGAGAGCAGTGACTTAAGCCAAAAGCTCTATGTTACAACATATTTAAAACCTAACTCTAAAAGTAATACTGTAAATGATGAACTACCGCATAGAGTTATAAATCTAGATGGAAAAAAATATCTGGAGATAACATATTTTCAAGAGCCTAAAAATATCTATCTTTGGACTGTTCAAAATGGTAAGGTACAAAAGCTTTACACTGGAGTTTTAAAGGAGTTCGTCAATCCACAAAATCCTATAACACACATCAACTATACTCTAACTGAGAAACATAGTGATAAAATACATAAAATTGGAAATGACTATTTGATATTTAAAATTGGAAACATACAACTTAAAGATATATCTGATAGAGATATTAGATTGACTCTACATGAGGGATATAGTTTTAAAAACAAAGATTTAAAAAATATTCCAGTAAAACTATATTTCAAAAATAATGAGAGAGCTATTACACTTACAAAAGATAGCCCCACAACTGATATTTTCTGTTATTTTAAAGTTCAAAATGAAACTGATGCTCTTGGTACCTTCTATCTAAATGATTTGGAAAAAGATTCAAAAGAGTTTTCTTTGGCTGTGGATTTTAGAGATAGTGGAATAAAAATGGCTAAGACCTCTGATAATCTCTTAACATTCAATGACTATGAGATTATGCCCCTAGGATGGTTCAATGGTAACGTTATTATAAACACATATAGCTCCCAAAATACGGCTCTTAACGTGAGCTTTAAAAAAAGTAGTTGGTACTCCTATCCAACAGATTCTCAACCAGCTGGGATATATAGTGTAAGTGGTAGTCTCTCCAATGGTTGGTCTTGGTTTAACAGTGCAACTGTTTTTAGTAAAACAGCAAAAATTGAGTTTTCTAACGGTGATTCAGCTATCACAGTTTCATCAACTCTTTTAAGTGAGTTGAATTCAGATGGTAATTTTAAAATGACTTTTAAAAAAAATGGGGATTTATTGGAAACCCAATTCACAAGATCCAATGCCAATATTAAAAAAGTTACTGTTACTATGAAAGGTACTATTCTTTTTAATATAACTGAAGATGTGATAGAGATAATCTACAATGAGGGAGAACCTCTTTTTGGATATGAAGTCACGCATATGGACTTTGGGACTATCTCTTCAAAAAGTAACAAATCTGAGTTTAATGCAGAGGCTGAAGTAACCATTACACCTAATAAAAATCTTACTTGTCAATATAGCTTCCCATCAAATGTTGATATAGTTACAGGTGATGGTTCGGGTTCAAGTACTGAAATCCCTGCCAAGCAAAAAATAGCCGTTTCTTTACAAAAAAGTGAAAGTGGCGGTTCAACAACCAAAGGTTCCGTAGATGTAACTGAAGGTGCCAACACCACAATTAAAATAAAGGGCACAATCCAAAAATCAAACCTGACATCTAAAGATTTAGGTGAGTACAGAGGAAATTTCTCATTTACGATTACGGCATCAGAAAGAACTAAAGGAGGTAAATTTTAATGAAAAAATATTTAATTATACTGCTATTAACTATTAGTACACTGAGCTTAGCTTTTCATATATCTCCAGATGGCTTTGGAAGAAGAATAGATGAGGGCGGTTTTCAAGAGTACACACTAAAAAACAATACGGGAAAAGTTATTAGATATAGATTTAAAATACTTCCCGGAAATAGTGACAAAACAATGCACGAATGGATTGAGTTTGAACCTAAAGTTATGACTATAAAGGATGGGGAGTCGAAAAAATTAAAACTTTTTGCTAAGTCCCCTCCAAACACTCCAGTTGGGCTATACTGGTTCTTCCTTGGAATCGAGACTATAGTTCTTCCACCCGATTTACCAGAGGTTCATGAGGAGGGATCCACTTTTGCTGGTTCAGCAGTTGGTATCAATATAAATATCGAAATGGGTGGACTCGTTGGAGACCTCCCTGCTCAACTAAAACTTGAAAAATATGAGTTTTATGAAAAAGATGGTGTGGTACGTATGAAAGGTTTAGTTAATAACGCAACTCCTTTACGAGCTGTACGTTATATGATTGAAATAACTGATAACAGTGGAGTTCGTGAAAATTTCTATGGAGGTGTAATAAATGCCAAAACCACTAGAAATATAGATATCCCCCTGCCTAAATTTAAAAAGAAGGGGAGTATTTGGAAGATAGAGGTTCGAGAAACCTTGGATAGAAATCTCCTTCAGACAATTAATCTATAAATTAAACCATCTTCCACTTAAAATAAAGAAGACCAAATCTCCAACTGAAGGAAATTTGGTCTTCTTTTATTTATTTTTCACAGATACAGTGTATCCTCCGTGTTATTTTACCAGCTTCCGCCTCCGCCTCCACCGGCTCCACCCCCAGATGATCCTCCACCCATAGATGAACGTCCACCTCCAAAGTTACTAGGAGCTTTTGGAGCTGATAACATAGTATCATTTAACGCTGATAAGGAGTTGTTAATACTTCCCATAAAGGCTCCTAAAATAAAGGCATCTCCCATACCTATATTAGACCCGCCATACCACTGAGGAGGCTCGACCACAAGGTCTTTAAACTTATCCGCCCAAATACTGCTAACTCCTAAAACTATTGTATAGGGAAGAATATTATAAAAATAGCTTGGATTTTCCTCCAATAGGAGTTCCAATTTTCTTTTTTCGGCAGTTTCTAGAAATCTTCTAAAACCAAGTATTTTCCCTAAAATTTCATTTCCATATTGTGTTCTGCTTTTTATCTTTCCACTTATAGCTAAAGTTACCAGCACTGATACTCCTCCAAAAATGATAGTTAGGATAGTATCCACGCCTTGAGTGACCCCAAAATAATAAAAATATCCAAAACTAGCTCCCACAATGAAGAGTATAGATGTTCTAACAGTATTTCCTGCTCTTAAACTTTTAGTGGTGTATAAAGTCCTTTTATTCATAACCAAATCTATTTCTAAAATCTCAGCAGCTTTATCAATATGTTTATAAAATCTGTTTCTTAAATCTTTTATATTCAATTTATTATCCGAATTTTTGTATGCTGATAGAGCCTCATACATATATTTTTCAAACTCTTTTTCAGTTTCTATATCACTTTTTAAGAACTCTATTTCAAACTCTTCCTTTTTAAATAGCATTCCTTTTTTCAATTCATGAATTTTCAAATACCCCTTGTCAGCCCAATAAAAAATTAAACTCGTTAAATCTTTTGAATGGACAACTCCATCTATATAGTATCCAATCTCTGTCGGTGTAAGATTATCTGGTGGATAAAATTCAACAATTTGAACAATGGTGTTCCTATCTCTATATTTTTTTAAAAGAATTAAGGCAATTCCCGGAATAAGCAGATATATTAGATATAAAACACCTTTAAATATATAAAAAGTGATTTTTTCATCTGTAAAATTAAAATACCCCTCTGGTAATGGAAGAGCTATTGTAATACTCTCTTTTGGATTCAAAGTAACCGTTGTATAGCCAGTGATTGTATTTCCATTCACACTCCATTTAACTCCATTACTATTTATACTACCGTACCTTCCCAAAGTAAAATTGACTTTACTACTGTCAAAACTTTTAGGCAATTCGATAGAAAATTCAACCTTTTTTATAGTTGTATCCCAATCGTTTCCCACTAAATTATAATAAACTTCATCATATGAGGAGTTTCTATCCCAACCTATATTATAGTTGTATTTTATTGTATAATCCCTTAGTCCTGTCAAGTATACACTGGGATTCCCAAGTCTTAAATAGATATAGTTTCCCTCGTCTTTAGCAACTGTTTGGACATTTGTTTGAATATTTGTAACTTTTATCTCTTTGCCATTGAACTCCTCTGGAATTATTCGATATATACCTCTTCTTGGCTGTAAAAAATCCACTCTTATATTTTCATTGACATTGTAAATACTTTTATCATCTATTTTTATATCTATCTTATAGTTTTCAATGACATATCCAGCGTCTGCAAAGATAGATGTGACTAGAAGGAAAAATAGACTAAAAATGAACTTTAACATTCTGTCTTTCCTCATCATTTTCAACTTTAAAGAATGGATATTTTTTAAATCCAAAGTTATTAGCCACTATAACACTTGGAAATGTTTCGCACATTGTATTATAAACTCTAACACTGCCATTGTAGTATTTTCTCGCCTGTAGAATATCCTCTTCAATCACAACCAATTCTCCTTGAAGTTTCATAAAATTTTCATTCGCTTTTAGTTCAGGATAATTTTCTGTCAACGCAAAAAGTTTTCCTAAAGCCCCTGTTATCATATTTTCATTTTCTATTTTTTCCTCTGGAGTTGTGGCGGTCATATATTTATTTCTTGCTGCTATCACAGCTTCCAATGTGCTACCTTCATAATTTTTATAACCTTTTACAGTTTCCACCAAGTTTGGTATTAAATCATATCTTTTCTTCAAATACGCGTCAATTGTTGAAAAAGCCTCATCTACAAAATTTCTCTCTTTAACTAGCTTATTATATATTCCTACAATATAAGCGATTAAAATAACTAATACTCCTATAAACACGATTCCTAAAATCATAGTGCCCTCCCTATTATTTTTTTCTTCATAATATATTATACTATATTTATTTTTAAATCCTTATCAAAAATTTTTTGATATAAATAATAAAATTTATTATTTTAATAAATTTCTATATATGATAAACTATTGGGGTCGGGGGGTGATTTAATGAATACAACAGCTGCTAATATTTTAAAGGTTTTATCTCAAACAGAGATGTCTATAGAAGATATGCAACTGTATTTAAACGTAGAAAAAAGTTCCATTGTAAAAACAATTTCACAACTTAATGATTTTTTATCTTCAATTAATTTACCTATTATTTCAAAAGATGAAAACTTTTATTTTTTTAAATTAAACCAACAAGAATTGAAATTTTTATTTGAAAACTTTACTATTTTAACCACTGATGAAAAAGTAGACTATCTATTTATTAAGTTTATCTCTACTGGTTTTTTAAACCTAGAAAAAGAAAAAGAAATTTTGGAAATTTCACGAAGTACTATTCTTAGAATTTTTCAAGTGGTTAAGGATGAATTTTTAAAAAATGGTACCACTTATGAATACTGCCATGGAAAAGGACTTGTACTAAAAACTCTTTCTCAAAAAGATAAAGAACTATTTTATAAAAAACTTATTAAATTTTTTATTGAAGAGGATATTCTTGTACCTGTAAGAAGAGATCTTTTACATTCTATTAAAAACTTTGATACAAAACAAAGGCTGATACAACTTTATCCTATACTGAGAAACTCAGGTATCTCTATAAACTACTATCTTCTTTCTTTTATCTGTTCTTTAGAGGTCTGTATGAATATCTTTGGAGGTTTTAATTTTATTGATGAATCCAATTTAACATTAGATAAATTTAAAGATATTGAAAAAAACATCAACTTATTTGGAAATGATTTTGGTAGTGAGTTTAAAAATCAACTTGCCCATTTTTTAACATCTCTTTATTATGAAGAAAATATATTTGAAGATGAAGTAAAAAATAAATGTCTCAATATAATTGATTCTATAAAGAAAAAATTTCAAATAAAAATTTCAAATGAAGATCTTGAGAGAATGCTATTCAACAAATTATATCTTTCGTTTTTTAAATATGACAATAAAATTGTAAAACTAATCAATGTTTTCTTTAACAAACCACACAAAATTATTTTAGACTCTTTAAACGAAATTCTAAAAAGATTCTCATACGATCTATATTTAGTAGACAAATTTATGATTGTAGATGTTATTAGGAGAATACTTATAGATGAAAACTTTTTCAATATAAAAAATGTACTTTTACTTTTTAATGAAGTTGGTTCAGCAGATCAGATTATATTCAAAAAGTCTTTAAAAAAATTTCATCCTAATATAGATTTTGATATTGAAGCAACCTTTCTTCATAAAAAAAATATTATCTATAAACATAAGGACTACGATATCATTATCAGCGATAGCAACACTATTCCCAATGTGGAAGTTGTCGAATATTATAATACCATCAATGTCCACAATATCTTAGAAAACCACGCTTTATTGAATGGATTAAATAGATTGGGTAATTCCTAGCAAAAAAATCAAAAGCCCTCAGCAAATTGAGGGCTTTTATCAAATAATAAACTCTATAAGTCATTAAAAAATTAAATTATTGAGCAGGCTTAGTCACAGGGGGAACAATCGCTTGAACTTGCTCCTCTATAGTCTCTTCGACTGCTTGAACTGGAGGCTTATCTGAAGCTCCCTCAGCAGCTTTAATCTCTTTAGGAGTAGCTGGAGTAACTTCCTCTACAACAGTTTCTTCAATAGCTTCAACCGGCTGACTAGTGTTATTTGTATTTTGAGCTGGTTGAGCAAGATCTGTAGTTTGTACAGGGGGATTTGGATAATCTGGAGTTGTATCTTGTTTTTCTCCACACGCCACCATTGCCAAAGATAAAGCTAACATAGCTAATAATTTTTTCATAATTAATCTCTCCTTTTAAAACAAGTTTTTTCGATAATATATTATACCATAAAAAAGAAAAGTTCCTTCAAAGCATAGAAAAAAAGTTGACTCTTTATTCAACAGGTATTTACTTTTTGAAAAAATATGCTATACTAAAAATGAACAAAAGTTAAATGAGTGTAAAAAAACGGAGGTGTCCCAAATGAAGTTGTCTAGCTATCTATCTGAAAAAGTAATTATTCCAAACATAAAAGGAAATAATATCAATGAATTGGTAGAAAATCTTTTAGATCAACTTGTTGAAAATAACAAGTCATTAAAAAATGAAAAAGAGATTATGAAAAAGGCTGTTTTAAAAAGAGAGGAAGAAGCATCTACATATTTAGGATATGGGGTTGCAGTCCCACACGCAAGACTAGAACATTACAATGATATTTTAGTGGCAATTGGATTCCCAGAAAAACCAGTTGTTGTAAAAACTATCGATAATAAAGAGGAAGAGTTAAAAATAGTTATACTTGTAATAGCTGACGTCTTAAAAGGTAAGAAAATATTAAAAATAATGTCTGGTATCTCTAAATTAGCTATAAAAAACAAAGCTATTTTGGAGCGAATAATCAAAGAAAAAAATCCAGTTGAAATTATAAAAATATTAGATGCTGCAAATATTGAAATAGATCACAATATTACAGCAGAAGATTTAATGACCAATATACCTAAGCCAGTTAAGGAAACTAACACACTGGAAGATATTGCCAAAGTTATTGTAATGGAAAAAGTCAGTGGAATTCCTGTGGTAGATAAACACAATAATTTCTTGGGAGAAATCACTGAAAGAGAGTTAATAGCTTTCGGGATGCCTAAATATACAACCATTTTGAGTGATTTAAACTTCATGACTGTAGGAGAACCATTCGAAAACTACCTAATCAATGAAAAAACAGCAACGATTGAAGAGTTATATAGAAAAGAGGGTGTCGTAACGGTAGACAAAGAAGCTTCATTGATGGAAGTATCATATTTATTTATGAATCGTGGTGTTACTAGAATATATGTTGTTGATAATGGAAAGTATCTAGGAATTATATTAAGATCAGATATTATAAGAAAAATATTACATATATAAGAAGGAAGTGAAGATTTATGTTAAGCTTAATATTAGGGCTTGGTATTTTTATAGCCGTGTTCTACTGTATCATCACAGAGAAAGTTCCAGGAGCATGGGCAACAATGCTAGGTGGACTAGCTATGTCAATGGTTGGTATCTTTAATGAAGAACAAGCACTACACGCCATAGCAAGTAGATTAGAAATTTTGTTTTTATTAGTTGGTATGATGATTATAGTTCACCTTATATCTGAAACAGGTGTATTCCAGTGGTTTGCTATCACATTGGCAAAATTTGTTAGAGGAGAACCCTTTTTGCTTATAGTTTTTCTAGCGATAGTAACTGCTATTTGCTCAGCGTTTTTAGATAACGTAACGACAATTCTATTGATGGCACCTATATCGATACTGTTAGCGGGAGAATTAAAATTAAATTCATTCCCTTTTGTAATAACAGAGATAATGGCGGCAAATATAGGTGGTACAGCAACATTGATTGGAGACCCTACACAACTGATTATAGGTCATGAAAGTGGACTAGGATTTAATGAATTTTTATTCAATACATCCCCAGTTGCGATACTATCAATGATAATACTACTAGTTAACGTATACTTCATCTATGGAAAAGACTTCCACGTTTCTACGGAGCTAAAAGCTAGAATCATGGAGATGAATCCTAGCAGAAGTTTGAAAGACAAAAAGCTTTTAAGAGAAGCGGGAACAATATTTGCACTGGTTATCTTGGGATTCATACTAAATAACTTTATAAATAAAGGACTGGCTATAATCTCTTTAAGTGGAGCGTTTTTACTTGTAACATTAGCTAAAAGAAAGCCAGCAGATGTATTTAAGCACGTAGAATGGGATACGCTGTTCTTCTTTATTGGATTGTTTATGATGGTATTGGGAATCGAAAAAATAAATGTAATCGATATGGTCAGTGATAAAATGATTGCAGTAACTAAAGGAAATTTTGAGTTTGCAACTATGTCTATTATGACTTTATCAGCTCTATTCACATCTGTGATAGGAAATGTTGCCAACGCTGCAACTGTTTCAAAAATTATAGATGTCATGGCTCCCACATTTAAAGGTGTTCATACAGAAGCTCTTTGGTGGGCATTGTCTTTTGGTTCATGTCTAGGTGGAAACATATCTATTCTTGGTTCTGCAACAAACGTAGTAGCAGTTGGAGTGGCAAGAAAATCAGGATGTAAAATAGAGTTTGTAAAATTCTTAAAATTTGGTACATTGATAGCTGTACAGACTTTAATTGTAGCAGGAATATACTTAAAATTAAGATATATGTAAACATAAAAAAAGACTAGCTTCTATAGTTAGTCTTTTTTTATTCTTAAATATCAATCTTTAGTGTACTCCGACAGGTACCCTAAAATCTTTTTTCTCACTCGTTGAATTGCATTATCTATTTTTTTAGTTGGTTCGCCCAATAATTCCGCAATTTCATTATACTTATACTGTTTGCAAGTATAGAAAAAAACTTTCTTTTCCAAGGGAGTTAAAGTACTATCTAAAAACTCTCCTAACATTTTTACTAACTCTTTTCCTATAAGGATATCTTCTGGTGAATAGAAATTTACAGACGGTTTTGTATATTGTACTAAATCATCTAAATTGACATCTTTATCTCCAATTATCGACGTATTTAACTTTTGATTTCTATTTGAATTTGAGGATTTCACAGCAGTAATAATCTGCCTTTTTATACATAGATTTGCAAAAGTACTAAAACAAACCTCTCTTGTTTCGTCATATGATTTTACTGCTTTCATAAGACCTATATATCCCTCTTGAAGCAGATCATCAACGTCTCCACCTTTGATAAAAAAGTTTTTACTATTTCTCAAAATATCACTCTTATATCTCAAGAAAACCTTTTCCATTGCTTCATCATCACCACTTTTTGCTAACATTACATCTCTTTCATCCATATTAGTCTGCCCCCTTAACTATTTAACGGTAAAAAAAGTAAAATTTAGCTCATCTATAAGTTGTCAAAATTTTTAATCGCCTTAAGCTATAAAGAATAATACCATATATTTTTTTTATTTTAAACGTTCCATTTTTTCTTTTCCCTTCATATTCTTTGAAATATACAATAATATGGATATATATTACTTTTGTTTCTTTTTTTTCTTTTTAATAGTATTTTGAAAATAAAATTTGACACAGCTATTTTTTTTTGATAGTCTAAGTAAAATAATCAAATAATAAGGGGAGTGGTCTATGAAAAAAATATTGGGATTATTAGTTTTAGTTACACTTTTTATCAGTTGTGGAAAACAGAAAGAATCTGAGAAACAAACCGTAGCACCTAAAGAAAGTAAATTAATCTATACTCAAAGTAGTGAGTCTACAACTCTTCACCCTCATGAAGCAACGGATGTATATTCTAGAAGAATCATTGCGAATATTTTTGATAGACTTATTGAAACAGATGAAAACTTAAATATAGTTCCCGGATTAGCTGAGAGTTGGGAACAAATTTCACCCACTGAGTTAAAATTTACTTTAAGAAAAGGGGTTAAATTTCAAAATGGGGAGGAATTAACTTCTGAAGATGTAAAGTATACTTTAGAAAATGCTAAAAAATCATCTAAAGTTGGAACTCTATATTCTGCAATAGACACTGTGGAAACTCCTGATAAATATACTGCTATTGTTAAAACTTCGGCTCCATCTGGTTCATTGATACACCACCTAACACATATAACAGCTTCTATTTTAAATAAAAATTATTATGAAACTACAAAAGATGCTAACCATACTCCTTTGGGGACTGGAGCATACTCTTTAGTAGAATGGAAGCCCGGGTCACACATGACGCTTAAAAAAAATAGTGAATACTTTAGGGGGAACCCTACCATTGATATTGTAGAAGTTAGACCTATCCCAGAGGAAAATAGTAGAGTTATTGCTATTGAAACTGGAGAACATCACATCACAGGGGATATTGACTCTATCGGTAGAAAAATTCTTAGCGATAGAAAAGATATTCGAGTTGAAGAGATTAGCTCTCTTGGAGTAGGTTATTTAGGTATCAACACGAGTAAGGGGGCTCTTCAAGATAAAAATGTTAGAAAAGCTATCGCAATGGGAATCAATAGAGATATAATCATTGAATCTGTTTTAAGTGGAGCTGTAGAAAAGGCCAACAGTATCCTAGGACCTGGAGTGGTTGGGTACTCTAAAGAAACTACACCATTTGAATATAATCCTGATGAAGCTAAGAAACTTTTAGAGGAGTCTGGTTACGACAATCTAACTTTAACTTTAGTTACAAGTAACAATGAACTTAGAAAACAGATGGCTGAAATTATTCAAGCCCAATTAAAAGATATTGGAATAAATATAAAAATTGAAATTTTAGAGTGGGCTGCATTTTTAAATGAAACTGGAACAGGAAAGAGTGATCTATTTATGTTAGGATGGTCAAACTCATCTGGAGATGCTGATTATGGTATTGGTTCTGTTCTTCATAGCAGCATGAAAGGCTCTTCTGGAAATAGAAGTTTCTTTGATAACCCTGATTTTGATGCTCTTTTAGATAAAGGGAAAATTGAGCTAGATTCCAACAAAAGATCTGAATTATACGCTCAAGCACAACACATTATGAATGAAGAGGTGCCTGTTTTACCGATCTACTTTATGCCTGCAAGTGCTGGTATTAGAGAGGAGGTTAAAGGATTTGTTCAGTCTCCTATAAACAATCCTACTTTCTATAAATTGTCATTTTAATCCTCTTAAATATAGTAAAAAACTACCCTATATTATATATAAGGTAGTTTTTTTTATTCTTACATTAATTTCAAAACTCCCAATGCGTACATCAACATCCCTTGTTTTAGCATATCTATATCCATTTTTTCATCAAAACCATGAGGATTTCCCTTGAACTCCTTAAAATTAGGTCCAAATGCAACTGTATTTGGCATAAGCTTTGCATATGTTCCCCCTCCTAAAGCCACAGGCTCATCATTTCTACCTGTTACCTCTTTAAAAACGTCTTGAAGTTTTTCAACCAATGGGTGTTCCTTAGGAAAATATAGAGGTGCATTGTGATTCTCTTTTACAAACTCTATACCACTATCCTTTCCCATTTTCTTTAGTGTAGTATCCAATTGATTTTCACTAGTAGTCACAGGATATCTGGCATTAAATTTAACGTATATTGAGGAATCTTTTTTCTTCACTATCCTTATAATTCCACAGCTTAAAGTTAAATCCCCAGTTTCTTCATTCTCAGCTCTTATATTTAGTCCACTTCCATCAGTTTCCACACCGACAACTTTATCCATAAAGTCAACAAATCTTTTTAATGAATCTTTTTCCGGTATAACTCCATTTAAGAATCTGAATAACCATGTTATTGGATTTATCCCTCTTTGAGGAGAACTTGCATGAGCTGGTATTCCCTTGCATATAACCTCTAAACAGTTTTCTTTCTCTAAAACTTCAAATTTACATGGTGTATCTTTAAAATTTTCCAACTCTTTTAAAACCTTTTCAGATAAATCTTTTTTTAAAAACACCTTGGCCTCTTCAGGAACTACATTTGATCTTGTTCCTCCAACTATATCTAATATTGAAGTGTTTTCTTTTATAAAGCTATCTTTAAAAGAGAAGGTATAGATTCCTTTTTCTGAAAATACAACTGGAAACTGTCCATCTGGAGTAAAAGCATATTTTGGTGGCTTTTCTTTAGATAGATAGTATTTTATGTCCTCATCTCCACTCTCTTCATTCGTTCCAAATATTATTCTAACTCTATGATTAAAACTTGGAACACACTCTTTTAGAGCTTTCATTGAGTGTAGTGCTGAAATAATCGGACCTTTATTATCTAAAGCACCCCTTGAAATCATATTTTTTCCCACTATCTCTCCACTGTATGGTGGAACACTCCACTTTGAATGATCTCCCTCTGGTACCACATCTATATGACCTAAAATACCGATATACTCCTCTCCCTCTCCAAACTCAGCGTAACCAATATAATTATCTAAATTTACAGTTTTAAACCCTAGAGCTTTTGCTATATTTAACGTTTCTTCCAGTCCCTTTTTCAATCCTAAACCAAAGGGAGCACCAGCGGTGCTCTCCTCTTTTACAGTTTTAATTCTAACAATTTTTTGGATATCTTTTAGAGTATCCTGAAAATGTTCATCTATATAGTGCTCTAGAGTTTTTCTAGTATTCAAACTACTCCTCTATCAATGAAAGAGCAAAATCTAATATTTTATCCCCTTTCATCATTCCATAGTCCATCATATTTATAACTTCAACTTTCTTTCCAACCTCTTGAGCTATTTTATTCAGTTCATCTTTTCTAAACTTAACTTGAGGTCCTAGTAAAAATGTATCATATTTATCCAAGTTCTCTTGGAACATCTCCAGTCCAACAGCTTTTATCTCTACCGGTATCCCTCTTTTCTCCGCTGATTCTAACATCTTTTTAACAACTATACTTGTTGACATCCCTGCTGAACAAAGTAGTAATATTTTTTTCATTATTTTGCCTCCTTTTCAAACTCTTCAACTGTATCCTCTTCATATTTACTTGCTTTATCTAATATTCTTAAAAATGGTAGATATATCAGTGCACCCAGTATTAAATTAACTATTTGAATGATGGCTCCTGACATATCTCCAACTGTTAAAAATCCACTAATTATTGCTGGTGTAGGCCATGGAAATGCTACTCCAAGTGGTCTGCTTACAATTCCAATCGTCATTGCTACATATTGAGTTGTAACAAACACTAAAGGAATTATATTAAATGGTATTAACATAATCGGATTTAATATTATTGGCATTCCAAATAAAATAGGTTCATTTATATTGAATATCCCCGGCATAGCACTGATTGCTCCAACACTTTTTATATGTTTACTCTTTGCAAAAAGACCTATGGCTAAAAGCAGTGATAAAGTTGCTCCAGCTCCACCCATCCAGATCATATCAAAGAATTGCTCTGTAACAACGTGTGGTAGTGGTAGTCCCTCCTTCAGTGCATTGATATTTTCAACTTGATTCTCAAGCCAGAAAGGTCTTACAAATCCATTTACCATAGATCCACTATTTATACCAACTGACCATAGTATTGATATTGAGAACACCGTCAATAATGAACCTAAAAATGATGTCCCTAAAGCTCTAAGTGGCATTGCTAAAACTTTATATACAAAATCATGGATTGTTCCATACTCAGTATTCATCATTGCTATTCTTAAAAGCAGTGCTAACGACAATATAACTGTTCCCGGAATCAATGCTTCAAATGATTTTATAACTTCAGGTGGCACTCCATCTGGCATTTTAATAAGAATTTTTTTATTCACAAAAAATCTGAAGATGTTAGCTGTGATTATTCCTATTACCATAGCTATAAACATTCCCTTACTTCCAAGCCAATTAAAACTTAAAACAGAACCCATACCTTCAACTTTAGACAGTGGAGTCAGAATCAAAAATGAAGCTAAAGACAAAAGTCCAACTGCCACACTGTCAAGCTGAAACTGATTAGCCAACTGCTGAGCAACTAAAAATGCCACGTAAACCCCAACCAGTGAAAATGTCGCACTCACAGGAATATCTATCACATTTTTCCAATTACCCCCAAATGTTTCTAACATAAACTTTTGATAGGCTGGCAACGGAAATGCTGATATCATTAAAAATATAGATCCAATCATTAAAAGAGGCATCATTAAAACGAATGCTCTTCTAATTCCATTGATGTGTTTATTTCTTCCAATCCAAGCTGCTACTGGAACTAGCTTTTCCTCTAAAATCTCAATTACTTTTGACATTTATTAAATCCCCCTTTGAATTTTTTCTTTGTATGCTCTCATATACTCCTCAGATGCCACCTCTATCTTAATCTCTCCGTTTTCTTGAGGAGTTGATATATAGACTTGAGGTTCTTCTGTCTCGGTTCCAACACAGAATGTGAACTCAACATTTGTTCCTATTCCCCATTCACCTCTATTGTTCATAGCTACGATAGATATCTCTCCAGCTTTCCCTCTTCTTTTTCTTAAAGTTTCAGAAAACTCATCTACAGCTTTTTGAGCCGCTTCCATTGGATGTTCTCCCTTTTTCATCCTCTGAACTACTTCATAGGATAGACACCCTTTCATTATATCCTCTCCAAGACCCGTTGCTGCCGCTCCTCCAATCTCATTATCAACATAAAAACCTGATCCTGAAACTGGCGAATCCCCAACTCTTCCCTTCTTCTTCATAAAAAGCCCACTTGTTGAAGTTGCCACAGCCATATCCTCATCTTTATCCAAGGCTATCATACAAACAGTATCATGCCCATCATATGGAGAAAGATTCTTTTCCTGTATCTCTTTAACCCTTAACTCCCAAGTTTTTTTAGCTCTCTCTGTCAACATATTTTGTCTCACAAAACCATTTTTATGTGCATATGATTCTGCTCCAGCTCCCACCAAAAAAATATTATATCTATCTGCACTAAGTTTTCTGGCTATAGATATTGGATTTTTAAAATCCTTTATTGAAGCTACTGCTCCTATCGAAAGAGTTTTTCCATCCATAAATGCCGCATCTAACTCAACTTCACACTCCTCATTTGGAAGTCCGCCGTATCCAACAGATTTATAAAAAGGATAATCCTCCACAAATTTAACTGCTTCCTCTAACGCATCCTGACATTTTCCACCATTTTTTAATATCTCTGAACCTAAAGTCACTCCTTCAGAAGCCATTCTCCAAGTCGCTATCATACCCCATTTTTTTCTCATGGCTATTTTTCTCCTTTTAACTCTTTCAATTCTTTATGTACTTCAATTAGTTCTTCTACTAACTCTCTAGCTAATATCGCATTCATAAGATGATCTTGTGCATGAATCATAAGTAGATTTATCTCTACACCCTTTCCATCTGCTTCATTGCATATAAGCTCAGTTTGTACACTATGTGCCGCATACATTCTCTCTTTTGCTTCATCCAATAATTTTTTAGCTTTTTCAAACTCCCCCTTTTTAGCTTCCCTCAAAGCCTCATAGGATAGAGCTCTACTCTCTCCCGCGTTTCCAACTATGGCCATTGCTATCGCTTCAATATCCATAAAAAACCTCCCATAATCTATTTTATGCTCTAACTCTATACTAATTCTTTTTATAGGTCAAACTACATTTTTTCAGTGCGTATTTCGTTAATAATATCCTTTTTTTATATATAAATCATTGATTTTAATCTTTTTATAAGCTATTATATATATATAACGATATAATAAGTTTTTTTATATCGTCTTAAATTATTATATTTCATATTAGAAAAAATTTTTTTAATTAGAGAAAGAAGTTCAAAAAAGGAGTTCAGAATGGAAAATAAAAATATTTTTATTGAATTTTCTAAAAAACTGAGTAAAAAAGAGAGAGATTTTTTAAGATCAGTTGATATTAGCAGTAACTCAGTTACTATTCATTTGGAAACACTTTATAAAATATTTGAAATTAAAGAGGAATCAAAAATTCTAGAATTGGAAAAACTTTTATTTAAATTTTTTTCTAAAAATAT
>Trix_p1__coassemble_1258_pt1 | contig 23056 bp, 16 predicted proteins | sample Trix_p1__metabat2_low_PE_021 | metagenome-assembled genome bin Trix_p1 | reverse complement strand
ATATAAAATATAATACTTTTGAAAGTAATACATTCAGTATTTTAGCTTTACTTCTGTGGATTTATATATTTATTTTAGGTCAATTTGATAATGTTATCTACTCCAATAGAGTTTTCGAAATGGCGTATTTAATATTTGGTCTGAGTATAGGAGAAAATTATAAAAATGATAAAAAAGATAAGAAAATACTTTGAAAAAAAACGATACACTTCAAATTTTAAAAAGAGATGGAGAGAGAAAAATCCAGATACAGAGGTATTTCCAGTGAATATATTTGATTTTCCAATAGAAAAAGTGAAGGTTGGGAAATTTTCATATGGGTCCATAGCAGTTGAAAGTTGGGGAAGTGAAGAAGAGCGGTTAGAGATAGGAAATTTTGTATCTATTGCAGAGGGAGTAAAGTTTTTGCTAGGTGGGAACCATGAAATTGATACATTTACAACTTTTCCTTTCAAAGTAAAATTCTTTGGGGAGAAGATGGAAGCTAAAACGAAAGGACCTATAATAGTTAAGGATGATGTGTGGATAGGAACGAACTCTTTAATTTTATCTGGAGTTGTAATAGGTCAGGGAGCAATAGTTGGAGCTGGGAGTGTTGTGACTAAAGACGTTCCACCATATGCAGTTGTGGGTGGAAACCCAGCAAGAGTATTAAAGTATAGATATCCACAGGAGATAGTAGAAAGAATGTTAAAAGTGGAATGGAGTACGATAAATCTAGAAAAAATTCATGAAGTGAAAAAAGAACTGTATCAAAAATTAGATTTAGAAACTTTGGAAAAAGTGGAGTCTATTTTTTCAGTTAAAAAATAAAGGAGCTGAGAATGAAAGGGATTATATTAGCAGGGGGATCAGGGACTAGACTGTATCCAGTAACAAAAGCAATAAGTAAGCAAATAACACCGATATATGATAAACCACTTATTTATTATCCATTATCTGTTTTGATGTTAGCGGGTATTAAAGATATTTTAGTGATATCTACTCCAAGGGATATCGGAACTTTTGAGGAATTACTAGGTGATGGAAGTGATTTAGGTCTTAGAATAGAATATGCTATTCAAGAGCAACCAAATGGTCTTGCGGAAGCCTTTATTATAGGAGAAAAGTTTATAGGAAATGAAGCGTGCGCATTAGTTCTTGGAGACAATATGTTCTATGGGCATGGTCTTACAGGGATAGTAAAAGAGGCAGCTACAAGAGAGACTGGAGCTACAATTTTTGGGTACTATGTAAATAATCCGAAGTCTTTTGGTGTGGTGGAGTTTGATGAAAACGGAAAAGCTATATCTTTGGAAGAAAAGCCAGAGAAACCAAAATCAAATTTTGCGATTCCGGGACTATATTTTTATGACAACACTGTTGTAGAAAAAGCTAAAGCTGTTAAACCGTCGCACAGGGGAGAGTTAGAGATAACAACATTGAATGAGATGTATTTAAAAGAAGGAACTTTAAATGTATTGAGTTTAGGTAGAGGAATGGCATGGCTTGATACAGGAACTCATGATGGACTTTTGGAAGCCTCCAACTTTGTAAAGACAATACAAAGTAGACAAGGAGTAATGGTAGCTTGTTTAGAAGAGATTGCTTATAAGAATGGATGGATATCTAAGGAGAAAGTGGAGCAGTTAGCAAAACCTCTATTAAAGTCACACTATGGTGAATATTTAATGGATTTGATAAAGGAGCAGTCATGAATAAGTTTAAAAGAGTGGAAACAGGGATAAAGGATTTGATTGTAATAGAGCCAACAGTGTTTGGGGATAATAGAGGATTTTTTATGGAGAGTTACTCCAAAAAAGATTTTTCTCAGATAGGGCTAGATGTTGAATTTGTTCAAGATAATCACTCTAAATCTAAAAAAGGTGTATTAAGAGGATTACATTTTCAAACGCAATATGTTCAAGGGAAACTAGTTAGAGTGACAGCTGGTTCAGTTTTGGATGTGGCAGTAGATCTTAGAAAAGATAGTTCTACTTTTGGAAAGTATTTCTTAGTGGAGTTAACAGCTGAAAATAAAAAAATGTTCTATATTCCACCTGGATTTGCACATGGATTTTTGACCTTAGAGGACAATACGGAGTTTCAATATAAATGTACAGATTATTACGCCTCGGAATTTGACTCTGGCGTACTATGGAATGACTCTGATATAGATATAGATTGGAATTTTGAAAAATATGGCTTGTCGATAGATGAGATTTTACTCTCAGATAAGGATAAAAAACAGCAGACGTTAAAAGAATTTATCGAAAGTGGAGTGGTTATAGGATGATACTGATTACAGGAGCTAATGGGCAATTGGGGTATGATTTCCAAAGGATATTTAAAGAAAAAAATATAGATTTTATAGCGACAGATTATAAAGAGTTAGATATAACAGATATAGATACAGTGAGAGAGTTTGTAAAACATAAAAATATTGCTCTTATAATAAATTGTGCCGCTTATAACAACGTGGACAAAGCCGAGGAAGAGGTAGAGATGTGTTACAAGCTAAATGCGTACGCGCCAAGAGATTTAGCATTGGTTGCCAAAGAGATAGGAGCAGATTATATAACATATTCTACAGACTTTGTTTTTGATGGGGATAAAGATACTCCTTATACAGAAGAGGATATTCCAAAGCCACTTTCTATATACTCAGAGGCTAAAGCCGAAGGCGAAAGATTGGTACTAGAGACTTACGCTAGAAGTTTTGTAGTAAGAACATCATGGGTGTTTGGAATAGCTAATAATAATTTTAATAGACAAGTTATAAATTGGAGTAAATCTAGGGATGTGTTAGGAATAGTGGATGATCAGGTATCAGCTCCTACATATTCATATGATTTGGCTTTATACTCTTTAAAACTTATAGAAACTAAAAGATATGGATTATATCATTTAAGTAGTGGTGGAGTAGCTTCAAAATATGATCAAGCGAAGTATGTTTTGGATTCTATTGGATGGAAAGGGATTTTAAAAAGAGCAAAGAGTGGTGAGTTTATTCTTCCGGCTAAAAGAGCAAAGTACTCGAAGTTAGATAGTAGTAAGTTAGAAGAGGCTATAGGAGAGAAGATTCCGTTTTGGAAAAATGGAATAGATAGATTTTTAGAAGAGATGAAAGAGAAGGGGGAGCTATAGGTGAAAACTTATTTAGTAACAGGTGGAGCAGGATTTATTGGTGCAAATTTTATTAAATATATGTTAGAAAAATATGATAATGTAAAGTTAATTGTATTAGATAAATTGACTTATGCGGGAAATTTAGGAACAATACGTGACGAGTTAAATGATTGTAGAGTCTCTTTCATTAAAGGGGATATTTGTAATAGAGAACTTGTTGAAAATATATTTATGCAATATGATGTGGACTATGTGGTGAATTTTGCAGCAGAAAGCCATGTGGATAGAAGTATAGAAAATCCTCAGATTTTTTTAGAGACAAATATACTTGGAACACAAAATCTAATGGAAGTTGCTAAAAAGTTTTGGAGTGTTGGAAAAGATTCGAAAGGATACCCTATTTATAAAGAGGGGAAAAAATTTCATCATGTTTCAACAGATGAAGTATATGGTAGTTTAAGTAAAGACTTTGATATTCCAAGAGAACTTGTGCTAGATGAAGCAGTGGCTAAAATAGCGAGTGGAAGAAAAAATCTTCAGACTTATGGGGATAAGATGTTTATGGAATCTACACCGCTAGATCCAAGAAGTCCATATTCAGCATCTAAAACAGCATCGGATATGATAGTAATGGCTTATGGTGAGACATATAAGTTTCCTTTTAATATAACGAGATGTTCAAATAACTATGGTCCATATCATTTTCCAGAGAAGTTGATTCCATTAATTATAAAAAACATTCTAGCAGGAAAGAAACTTCCTGTATATGGAAAGGGAGATAATGTAAGAGATTGGTTATATGTAATGGATCACTGTAAAGGTATAGATATGGTTATATCCAATGCTAAGGTACATGAAATTTATAATATTGGTGGGTTTAATGAGGAACAAAATATCAATATAGTGAAGTTAACCATAGATACAATAGCTAGAATTATGAGGGAAGAGCCAGAATATCAAAGAGTTCTAACTACTGATTTATCTAATATCAACTATGATTTAATAAGCTATGTACAGGATAGATTGGGACATGATGCGAGATATGCAATTGATCCAACTAAGATAGTGACGGAGCTAGGATGGTATCCAGAGACACCGTTTACAGAGGGGATAGAAAAAACAATTAGATGGTATTTAGATAATCAAGGCTGGGTAGAGGAAGTAGCATCTGGTGACTATCAAAGATATTATGAGGAGATGTATAAAGAGAGAAAGTAAAAATTTTATATCTCTTTAGATGAGTGGGAAGCTAGGTAAAATTTTACCTAGCTTTTTTTATAAAACTTATCTATCAATTCTAGAACTTCATTTTGAGTAGCATATTCTATTTTTTCTAGAATACTTTCTTTTTCAATTAAGGTTATAAAATCATTTAGAGCATCCATATGTTCTTTTTGATCTTTGCTTGAAAAACATAGGATAACTCTGGCAACTTTGTTTCCTGGAAACTCTATCGGAGTATTAAAACGAATTAAGCTCATATCAGTTTTAAAAACCCCTTGACTAGTTCTAGCATGAGGGAAAGCAATTTTATTGTTCATAACCATGTAGCCTCCATTTTTGTTGATAACTTCAATCATATCTTCAATATACCTTTCGTCCACAGAGCCATTTTTCACCAAGATAGCCCCAGATTTTCTGATAGCTTCTTGCCAGCTATTCGCACTTTCAGAGAAAGAGATTGAACTTAAATTTAAAAGAGTTTTTAAATTTGGATTTTTTCTATCTTCAAAATCATTGATATAAAAATTTCTAAGATTTCTTTTTAGCCCAACTATAAGTTTTTCTTCATCCAAGATACTACAACTCTCTTTAATTGTTTCAAGAATATTTTTTAAGGATACTTTTCTCTTTTGCTCACTCAACCCCAGTGATATAAGTTTTTCTTTATTATCTTTAGAAAGTATCGGATGAACCTTAACTATGGGGATATGTATATCTAAGTGTGGCTCAAGATCCATAGTGGATATTATAATGTCTACATCTTTGAAGCTTTTTATCTCTAAGAATTTGTGATATGGAATAGTGTCAATTATATTTACATCATATAGCTCACTTAATTTATGAGCTAAAATTTTTGAGCTTCCGTAGCCAAGACCACAAACTAAAAGTAGATTCTTAGTTTTTCTATTGTTACTTAAATATCTATCTGTAGCAGTTTTAAAGTGGAGAGTTATATACGCAATCTCCTCTTCTGGAAGATCTTTTCCAAGATATTTTTCTAAAATAGGTTTACTAACTTTTTTTACTGTCGAGTAAAGATCGAAATATGTTATCTCTACCTCTTTAGCTATTGGATTTTCGAGAGATATATTATTTTTTATTCGATAATAAGCTGGTTTTAAGTGATTAAGTAACCCATCTATGAGAGTTTTATCTCCTGTTAAATCCATATTTAACTGATAACCCATAATTTTAATAATCTCAACTACAGTAGTTTCTAATTCAATCCAGTTCTCCAAAAAAGAGGAGTTAAAGTTATATGAATGACTTCCTAAAAAGAGTTCTGTCAAAACTAAAACCTCACTCTCATTAAAAGTTATAGAAAACTCATTTTCAAGATGAGATATCTCTTGAGATATGACGCTATATTCACTGGTCTTTAGCAGAAACTCGCGATTTTGTTGACGATTATCAATAATATGATTTCTTTTTATTCTCGCAATACATAGATTTATATAGAATGTTAAAATATTAAAAGCTTCATCAGATATTATAATATCTAGTTTTTTCTCTATTCTTTTAATGAAGAATTTGATTAAACTTAAAATTGAATCATCTAAATTTTCTATGATAGAACTGGCTATGAAGTTTAAACCGTAGGTTCCACCTGAAAGATACCGTGATTTGTATCTATTTTTATTGATTTCAATATATCTAGTTATATATCTAAGTTGAAGTTGTCTGATATTTTCTTCTTTACCCTCTAAAACGACTCCTTGTTTGGAGATAAAATTTAACTCTAAAGTGTTAGTGTCAAAAAAAGTTTTAACCTCCTTTAAATCTAATTTAATAGTGCTTAAACTCACGTCTAAATCTTCACCAATTTCCAAGAGCCTGTTGTTTTCATTAAAAAGAAATTTAACTTTTAAAAACTCTCGTCTTTCATCAGAGGTAAAAACATAGAATTTATGTAGAATTTCTTCCAAAAAAAGTTGAAGGTTTTTAATACTTTCTCTTGTTGAATAGATACCTTTTTGAAATTTTTCAATTTCCATATATCCATTTTTTTCTAAATGGTAGTTTATATTATCAATGTCGTATCTAATACTACGTTCGCTTATATTAAAAAAATTGGCAGCCTCTTTTAAAGATAGCTGTAAATTATTATCAACTAAATATTTAATAATTTCGATACAACGTTTATTTAACATAGACACCTCCATTAAATGCATTTTTAAAATCCTCTTCATAATCTGATAGAATAAGATTTTCGATTAATTCCTCGTTTTCAATACTTTCAATAATATTAGTGATATAATCTAGACGAAGGTTCTGATTTTTTATGGTGATTCCAATTAAAATATAAACTTTTTCGCCATTTTCAAAATCAATACCATATGGGTAGTGATGAATAACCACTCCATTTTTTTTAATTAGGTTTAAAGATGAGTGGGGACCGTGAGGGATAGCTATTCCATTTCCAATATATGTGGAGCAGGTTATCTCTCTTTCTACTAAACTGTCGCTATAGCCACTTGCAGCGAAGCCAGAGTTTTCAAGTTCCTTTCCAAGGAGCTTGAGTGCTTCTTTCTTAGAAGTAGATTTTAAAGATAGATTCAATTGCATCTCTAAATATTCATTTTTTAAAAATTTTTCAATATAGAACTCCTTATCTAAAAAATCTTCTAAATAAAGTTTAGAGATGTCTGGATATTTTTCAATTACACGTTTTTTTAATTTTTCATGGGTAACAATTAAATCCACTTTAGGGAGAGCATCTCCTATATAGCTATTGCTGATATCGATATGTCTATATTTAGTTTTTTCAAAGATATTTTTTAGTATATTAGCACCAATAGCGCTAGAACCCATTCCTGCCTCACATAGGAAAACTATTTTTTTAATATTTTGTATATCTGGTATTGCCATATCGTTTAATTCCTTCTTAGTTTTTGAAGGAAGATTCTCTACTTTAGGCTTTTTTAAAATGACATAGGTTGTAAAAAAGGAAACTGCTGTTGAAACAGCAAAGCCTAAAAGTATATAGATGTAATCTCTATCTTTTGAAAGTAGAATGAGGTTTAGAATACTTCCGGGTGAAGCTATTCCTATAAGTCCTGTTTTAAATATATAAAAAATTAAATTCCCAGATAATCCACCCAAAAATACAGCCCATAGAAGTTTTAAATTTTTTAAAATATAAGGGAAATAGATTTCGTGTATTCCTCCAATAACTTGAACAAATATATTTGATAATAGATTTACCCTTTGTGAAGTTCTAGACTTAATTAAAAATAAGCCCAAAAGAACTCCAAGACCAGGACCAGGATTTGTTTCTAGTAGAAAGAGAAGTGATTTTCCTTTTTCATTTAGATCATTGAAACCAAGAATAGAAAGTATTCCATGATTTATAATATTATTGAAGAAGAAAACTTTTCCTATCTCCAAAACTGGTGTGAGAATGATTAAAGCATAAACATTTTTAACAACTCCTATTAAAAAATTAGATATGCCCTCAAGATAGTAGTTGGTATGTTTTAAAATAAAGTAGAAGATTCCACCGGTGATAAGTGCGACCAGTGGATACAAAAAGTTAAAAAGAAACATTTGAAAGCCACTATATACGTATTTTTTAATAAGAATAGTTAAGTATTTAATTAAAAAACCGGAGATAACTCCAACAGCAATTCCTTGATTGATAGTGGAATCTGGATATAGATATATAGATACGCTCATAGAGATAATAGCTACAATTCCACCGCTATTTTTTTCCAAAATATTTCCAGCACTATAGGCAAGAGCCATAGGTAAAAGATATATCTCAAAATATTTTCCGTACAGTTCTAGGTGTGGAAAATAATATAGATTCCAACGGATAATTCCTAAAGTGATAAATAGATATATGTTTTTTAGAATAAGTTTACTAAAGAAATTTCCTATCTTATAAATCATCAAAATGACAACCTCCAAATAAATTATAAAATAGTTTAACATATTTTTTTCAAAAAAAATGTAACTGTTTATTTCAAAAAAAAATGAAATGTTTTAACCTTGATATTTTAATTCAAATGAATTAGAGTTGGAAGTAATAAAAATTCAAAAAGGGGTGTTTGGATGAGATTAATAATTCCAGAAGGAAATATTGGAGATTGGGCAGCAGCTTATGTGGTGAAAAAAATAAAAGAGTTTAAACCTACAAAAGAGAAACCATTTGTTTTAGGATTGCCAACAGGTAGTACACCAGAAAAGATGTACAAGAAGTTAGTGGAGTTATATAGAGAGGGAGATGTATCTTTTGAAAATGTAATAACATTTAATATGGATGAATATGTAGGATTAGGACCTAATGATGAGCAGAGTTACCACTATTATATGCATAAGCACTTTTTTAATCATGTAAATATACCTAAGGAGAATATAAATATTTTAGATGGACTTTGTGAAGATTTAAAAGCAGAGGCCGAAAGATATGAAGAAAAAATAAAAGCAGTTGGAGGAATTCATCTTTTTGTTGGAGGAATAGGAGCTGATGGGCATCTAGCCTTCAATGAGCCAGGTTCATCTTTAAGTTCAAGAACCAGAGATAAGGAGTTAACTCAAGATACAATTATGGCTAATTCAAGATTTTTTGCTGGAGATATGAATAGGGTTCCGAAGGTTGCAATGACAGTCGGAGTTGCAACAGTTTTAGATTCGGAGGAAGTTATGATTTTAGTTGACACTCATGCTAAAGCTCTTGCTCTACATAAAGCTGTTGAATGTGGAATAAATCATATGTGGACAGTATCAGCTCTACAACTTCATAGAAAAGGTATTATAGTTGCAAGTGAAGAGTCATGTGGTGAACTAAAAGTTTCAACATATAGATATTTCAAAGATATTGAGAAGGATAATTTAGACACGGAGAAATTTTTAAAAAGTATTAAATCAAAGTAGAAAATAATATAAATTTGCTAGCTACCAATTTTTGGTAGCTTTTTTATTTCCATTATTTTTGAAATTTAAAAGATAGATTTTCTTTGAAATCATTGACCTTTGAAGGCTTTAAAGGTTTTTAGTATCATTTGGACAGAAAGAAGAAAGGGAAATAGGAGGATAAAAATGAAAAGTTCAGAGTTTAAGGTAAAAGTTCAGGCTTTTGGAAGATTCTTGAGTGGAATGGTTATGCCAAACATAGGTGTATTTATAGCTTGGGGACTTTTGACAGCACTATTTATACCGACAGGGTGGTTTCCAAATGAGCAGTTAGCAAAAATGGTAGGACCTATGATTACCTATATACTTCCACTACTTATAGGATACAACGGTGGAAAGTTGGTAGCTGGAGATAGGGGAGCTATCGTAGGAGCTATAACGACGGTTGGAGTTATCTGTGGGACATCAATTCCAATGTTTATAGGGGCTATGATTGCAGGACCAGTAGGTGGATATGCAATCAAAAAATTTGATGAAAAAATGAAAGGAAAAATAAAATCAGGATTTGAGATGTTAGTAAACAACTTCTCAGCAGGAATTGTTGGATTGATATTGGCAATTGTATTTTTTTATGGTGTTGGTCCAGTTGTAGAGCAATTAAATACTCTGCTTGGAGTTGGAGTGAATAGGTTAGTTCAAGCGGGACTATTACCATTGACGTCACTAGTTGTTGAACCAGCAAAAGTTCTATTTTTAAATAATGCTATAAATCATGGTGTCTTTGGACCACTTGGAATTCAGCAGGTTTCAGAAACGGGAAAATCCCTGTTTTTCTTGATTGAAGCGAATCCGGGTCCAGGTTTAGGAGTACTTTTAGCTTATATGATGTTTGGTAAGGGAGTTTCTAAAGATTCAGCTTCAGGAGCAGCGATAATTCATTTCTTTGGAGGAATACATGAAATCTATTTCCCGTATATTTTAATGAAGCCAATGCTGATTGTATCACTTGTATTTGGAGGAATGACAGGGATATTCATAAATGTTTTGTTCAATGGAGGATTAGTAGCACCGCCATCACCGGGAAGTATTTTTGCAATTATGGCTTTAGCTCCAAAGGGTGAGATGTTACCAGTATTGATGTCAGTTGTTGGAGCAACGGCTGTTACTTTTGTGACAGCAACAATAGTGTTAAAAAGCTCAAAAGAGATAGAGGACGATATGGAATCTATAAAAACTTTTGTAGCTGGAAGTAAGAGTTTAGAAAAAATATCAAAGATAATAGTTGCGTGTGATGCTGGGATGGGGTCGAGTGCTATGGGAGCTGGAGTATTAAGAAAAAAGATAGAAGCAGCTAATTTGCCGATAGAGGTTACAAACTGTTCAATCTCAAATCTAACAGAGGATATGGATATAGTAATAACTCATAAAGATTTGACGGAAAGAGCTAAAAAAACGGTAATGTCACCAATACATATATCAATAGATAATTTTATGAATCATAAGTTCTATGATTCTTTGGTTGAGAATTTAAAAGAGAGATTTAAAGATATTCATATACAAGTGGAAAGTAGTGAAAAAAAAGCGATTAAAAAGGTTGATATAAATTCTGATATTTTAAAAAAAGATGGAGTTTTAATAGGTTTAGAGAGTGTGGGTAAAGAGAAGGCTATTGATGCGGTAGCTATGCACTTAGAGAAGTTGGGCTATGTGGAGAAAGGATATAGTAAGTATATGCAGGAGAGAGAAAAAATTTCGACTACATATATTGGAAACTATGTGGCTATTCCTCATGGAACAGTGGATGGAAAGAAAGAAGTCTTAAAATCTGGAATTGTAATTTTGCAGTACCCGGAGGGAATAGATTTTGGAAATGGAAATAAGGCATATTTTTTAATAGGAATAGCCGGAAAAAATGATGAACATGTGGAGATAATATCAAAAATTGCTGATGTGATAGAGGATGAAGATGAAGTTTTAGCTTTGAAAAATGAAAAAAATGCTGAAAAAATTTATAAGACATTTAATGTTTAATGGAGGAATAGAGATGAAAAAAGCATTGCAGTTTGGGGCAGGAAATATAGGGAGAGGTTTTATTGGAAAGATATTATCTCAAAGTGGATATGAAGTTTGTTTTGCAGATGTGTCAAAGGAAATTATAGATGAGTTAAATAAAAAGCACGAGTATAACGTTGAGATTGTTGGAAGTAATAGAAAAGTTGTAAGAGTGAAAAATGTTTTAGGAGTTATGTCAAATAGTGATGAGATAATTGAGAGAATAAAAGAGTCAAATCTTATAACAACTGCTGTTGGACCGAATGTTTTAAAGATAATTGCCAAAACTTTAGCCGAAGGTATAGAGGCTAGAAAGAAATCTGGAATAAATGAATATTTAAATATAATAGCGTGTGAGAATATGATAAATGGAACATCATTTTTAAAGGAGGAGATTGAGAAGCACTTGTCAAAAGAAACGGTGGAGGGGTATATGAAAAAATATATTGGATTTCCTAATTCTGCTGTGGATAGAATAGTTCCACCAATGGATAATAAAGAGAATATTTTAGATGTTAAAGTTGAGGAGTTTAGAGAGTGGATAGTGCAACAAAGTGCTTTTAAAGGAGAGGTTTCTAAAGTTGAAGGGATGGAGTTAACAAATAATCTGATGGCTTTTATTGAAAGAAAGTTATTTACTTTAAATACAGGACACGCTATAACAGCTTATCTGGGAGTGTTAAATGGGCATAGTACAGTAAAAGAGAGTATTGAAAATCCAGAGATTAGAGAGGTTGTAGTGGAAGCGATGAAAGAGAGCGGAGAGGTTCTAATAAAAAGATACAATTTTGAGAAAGAGACTCATGAAAAATATATCAATAAGATATTGGCTAGATTTGAGAATCCACATCTGAAGGATGAGGTATTTAGAGTGGGGCGGGAACCACTTAGAAAGTTAAGTTTTAATGACAGATTAATAAAGCCACTGAGAGGGACACTTGATTATGAATTAAAAAATGAGAGTTTGGTGAAAGGGATAGCTGCAGCGATGAAGTATCAAAATGAAAATGACCCTCAGGCTGTTGAGCTAAACGGAATGATCAATGAGTTAGGGATAAAAGAAACTTTTAAAAAAATATCGGGGTTAGAGGATAGTTGTGGGATAGAAGATAGAGTTTTATATCATTACGATACGATATAGGTAAATATTAAAGTAAAATTGAAATTTGTAAGGGACTAGATATAAAAGAATAGAAAAAATTTAAGTAACCTGAGTCTTTTAGAATATCAGACTTAAGTTACTTAAATTTTATATTGCTTAAAAAATAATATTAGTTATAAACTTTTTTAAAGTATTCTAGAATTGCTTCTTTTGTAATTTCTTCATTTTGTGTTGTATCTAACCAAGGATCTTCTTCATGTGTAAGAGAAACTAATTTGTTTGGACTAAATTCCCCATAACTTTCTAATACTTTAAGGATAATTTCTTCAAGACCTTCTGTAAGAGAGATATTTTCCTCTTTTGATATATTACATCTATCATAAATTTTATATTTATGGTAAATATCTTCTATAACAGGTCCATATGTCCAGTTTACAATTTTTTCAGGAAAAGCAGGTTTATTATAAAATCTCAAAGAGATTCCTTGGATAAAATAAAGAAGCTTTTGTAAAAATAAAGGTGTAATTTCTAGTTGAAGTTCATTAGCAATCCATAAAAGTTTTCTAACAACGTCAAAAACAGGAACTGTCTCAAAACATTTTTTTTCAGTGTATAAGGGAATATTTTTTAAAATTCTATGATTTTCTAATAATTCTAAGTTACTTAATCTTTCATACAAAAGCTTATAAGTTTCTTCTGAAATTTTATCCCAGTTTATTTCAAGCAATTTTTTCATATTTTGAATATCTTTCGATAGTGTGATAATAGAATCATTGGCTTCCGTTTGTAACATGCCGTTTTCATATCTATGGATAGTAACTTTTCCCAATCCTAAAACTAAAGAATAATCACTCTGGTTTAATCCATATTTTTCACGAGTAGCAATGATGTCTTTTGTTGAGTTCATTTTTTTTTCAGATCTATATATATCATAAAGTGTTGTAGTATTTTCAATTTCGATATTTCTATCGTATATTTCTTCTTTTGTTTCAGTATTAAATTTTACTTTTTCATTAAAAGTTATAAATAAATCTCTAACTTTAACTTTTTTCTCTCTAATTAAAATAATAATTTTTTTATCCATAAACTCCTCCTTAAAATTACATAAATATCAGAATTGGCGTTCAGTTTCATGAAAAGATAAACATATAACAAAATACTTAAGCTTTTTTTAATTTGCCTAGTTTTTGTCATATGGTATAATTAATGAAAATAATATACTGAATGGGGAAAAAATTATGAAAAAAAATAGTGAGAAAGTTTTTATCTACTTAAAAGAGAAAATAACAAATGGTGTCTGGAAAGAGAATGAAAGGATAACTCCTGAAATAACTCTAGCAACAGAGTTGGAAGTTAGTAGAAATTCAGTAAGAGAAGCCATCGAAAAAATGGTAGGTCTTGGAATTTTAGAGAAAATGAAGGGAAAGGGAACATTTGTTAAAAAAAGAGATTGTGGACTTAGTTTTAATGAATTTTTGAGAGATAGTATAATTTTAAGAAGCGATTATTTGGAAATATTGGAATTTAGAAAGGGATTTGAAACTAGAAACGTGGAATTATTTATAGAGAATGCGGATATTGAAGATTTTAATGAATTACAGGATTGCTATGAAAATATGCTGAAAACTAAGAAGGATGGGGAAAGGTTTTCATATTATGATGCAATGTTTCATAATGCCATAGCTAAAGGAACTAAGAACTCTATAATAATAAAAATAAGTGAAATACTTTCAAACCTTATGATTCAACATCAAAAAAGTTTAAATGATATCTTAGGGTATCAAAAAGGTATAGACGAACATGGATTAATATTGAATGCTATAAAGCTTAAAGACAAGGAATTAGCTGTATTATATTGTAGAAGACATATTGAAAGAACTATCAAAGATGTTCGACATGTTGTGACGAGAAAAAGTTAATTGAAGCCTATAAAAGGGCTTTTTTTTATTTAAAATACATTTTATTTGACAAAAATAAAAAATAATAGTATATTTATTTTAAACATGTAGAACAAGTTAAGGAAAGGTATAGTTTATGTTAAAAAGTCAAGAAATAAGAACGAAAGCTCCAGAAATGGACCCATTAAGAATAGGGATGGGATGGAAAAAAGAAGATTTGTCAAAACCACAAATCATAATACAGAGTACTTATGGAGACAGTCATCCGGGAAGTGCTCATCTGAATACGTTAGTGTTTACAGGTCAAGAAGCCATAAATAGCAATGGAGGAAAGGCTGCAAAGTTTTTTACCACAGATATATGTGATGGACAAGCTCAAGGTCATGATGGGATGAACTACTCCCTTGCTTCAAGAGAATTTATAGCCAATATGATTGAGATACAAATGGGAGCAACACCATATGATGCAGCTGTATTTTTTTCAAGTTGTGACAAAGGAGTTCCCGCACATTTACAGGCTTTAGCTAGAATGGATATACCATCAATTGTTATGCCAGGAGGAATTATGGCAGCAGGACCAGGAATGTTGACTCTTGAACAGTTAGGGACTTACAGTGCAAAATTTGAAAGAAAAGAGATAACACAAGATGAGTTTGATTTTGCTAAGCACAACGCTTGTCCGTCATGCGGAGCATGTTCTTTCATGGGAACAGCATCAACTATGCAAGTAATGGCGGAGGCATTAGGGTTAACACTTCCAGGAATGGCACTTTTACCAGCTACATCACCTGATCTTATAAAAGGTGCTGAGTTAACAGGAAAAAGAGCGGTAGAATTAGCACACGAAAGAATATTACCGTCACAAATTTTAACACCAGCAGCTTTTAAAAATGCGATAATGGTTCATGCTGCAATAGCAGGTTCAACAAATTCTATGTTGCATATCCCCACTATAGCAAATGAACTAGGAATTGAGTTAGATGCTGAATTATTTGATGAGATACATAGAAAAATACCATATCTTTTGAATATAAGACCTAGTGGATTTTATCCAGGGGAGTATTTCTATTATGCAGGTGGGGTACCAGCAATAATGGAGGAGATCAAGGAGCACTTAGATTTAAGTGTTTTAACTGTAACAGGAAAAACTTTGGGTGAAAATTTAGAAGAGTTAAAGAGAAACGGTTATTATGAAAAGTGTAATCAAGAACTTAAAAAGAGAGAATTGAAAAAAGAGGATATTATAAAACCATATTCAACACCGATTCAAAAGCAGGGAGCAGTAGCTGTGTTAAAGGGAAATCTAGCTCCTGAAGGAGCTGTAATTAAACACTCAGCATTACCAAAAGAGATGAAAAAAGTTACTTTAAAAGCTCGTCCATTTGATAGTGAAGAAGAGGCAATAAGTGCAGTTTTAAAGGGTGAAATAAATCCGGGAGATGCAGTTATCATAAGGTATGAAGGACCTAAAGGAACGGGAATGCCGGAGATGTTCTATACAACAGAAGCAATAGCGTCTGATCCAAGAATATCTTCAACAACAGCTCTTATAACTGATGGAAGATTTTCAGGAGCAACTCGTGGACCAGCGATTGGACATGTTTCCCCAGAGGCATCTGAAGGTGGACCAATAGCGCTGTTAGAAGAGAATGATTTAATTCTGATAGACGTAGAAAAAAGAAAGTTGGAGATTGTTGGAGTAAATGGTAAAAACTTATCAGAAGATGAAGTTGAAAAAATTCTTTCTGAAAGAAAGAGTAGATGGGAAAAGCCAGTGCCAAAATACACAAAAGGAGTTTTAGGAATATATACAAAGTTAGCTGTTTCACCAATGAAGGGCGGGTATATAAAAGTATAATAAAGAACATGGAGGGTAAATATGGAGGCTGTAAAAAAACAGGGTTCTATGAAAGTGTCAAAAAGTAGAGAGATAAGCGATTATGTAGGATTAGGAGTAGTCTTATTAGGAATAGCTTATCTTATAAAAAATTATATGACTTATTCGAGTTATTTCAATGTAGACAATGTATCTATGCCAATTGAGTCATTAACATTAGTTGCAGTAACTGGAGTTGTAATTTTACTTACATTGGTTTTAGTTTTTAAAATTCAAGCATTTATAGCACTTATGATAGGTAGTGCACTAATGGGAATTGGAACTGGAATGCCATTTGAAAAGATTATATCTAGTATTCAAAATGGTATGGGAGGAACTCTTGGATTTGTTGCTACAGTAGTTGGACTTGGGGCGGTTTATGGTGAGATGTTGGAAGCTTCTGGAGGTGCCCAAGCATTATCAAAGACTCTTCTTAAAAAGTTCGGGAAAGAGAATGCATCATGGGCACTTATGGCTACAGGATTTTTAGTAGCTATTCCAGTATTCTTTGATGTAGGATTTATTATATTAATACCTTTAGTTTATACATTGGCAAAGGAGTGTAAAAAATCAGTTTTACACTTTGGGATACCATTGCTTGCAGGACTAGCTGTGACACATACTTTTATCCCGCCAACACCCGGACCAGTTGCGGTTGCAAGTATCTTAGGGGCGGATTTAGGTTGGGTAATAGTTCTAGGAGCAGTGATAGGATTGCCAACAGCAATTCTAGCAGGACCAGTATTTGGAACATTTATAGGCAAAAAAATCTATATAGATGCAAATCAATTTATTCAAGACGCTATGAATGAAGAGGAAAAAGAGTTACCATCATTTGGAAAGGTTTTATCAGTGCTTGCGGTTCCAATGGTGCTTATATTGATCAATACAGTTTCTACAACTCTTGTAAAAAGTGGGGTTATAAACAATGGACCAATATCTGATTCATTAGCATTTATTGGAAATCCGTTTATAGCTTTAACAGTTTCAGTATTAATAGCTTTCCATTTCTTGGGAACTAAAGAGGGATTCTCAAAAGACATGATACTTAATTTAAGTAATAAAGCTTTTGGACCAATTGGGTTAATTATATTGGTGACTGGAGCTGGAGGAGTTTTTAAGCAGATATTAGTGGACTCAGGAATAGGAAGACTTTTAGCTGAGCAGATGGCAAGCTCAAGTATGCCAGTATTGGTGTTAGCATTTTTGATAGCTTGTGTTGTTAGAGTGACTCAAGGTTCTGCAACAGTAGCAATGATAACAGCTGCTGGAATTGCAGCACCGGTTATGGAGCTTGCGGATATATCAGCACCAGGAAGAGCGTTAGTTGTAATATCTATAGCGTCAGGAGCAACAATATTATCACACGTTAATGATAGTGGATTCTGGTTGGTAGGAAAATATTTTGGACTTGATGTAAAGCAAACATTTGCATCTTGGACTGTGATGGAAACTATAATAGCCATTTGCGGATTTGGATTCTCTTTATTAATGAGTTTCTTTTTATAAGGTATGTATTTTGCTAGAGTATAACTATACTCTAGCTTTTTTTGTGGTATAATATAGTAAAATGAGAGGTGAGAGAAATGGTTAGGAAAAAGTTGCCTGTGGGAATAGATGATTTTAAAGAGATAATAGAAAGCGATTGCTATTTTGCAGATAAGTCGCTATTAATAGATGAGCTGTTGAGTAAAAGATCTAAAGTAACCCTATTACCAAGACCAAGAAGATTTGGAAAAACTTTAAATATGTCAATGCTTAACTATTTCTTTAACATAGAGGATAAGGATAGTAATAGAAAGTTATTTGAAGGGTTGGCTATCTCTTATACAGATAAAATGATATACCAAGGTGAGTACCCAGTTATCTATATTAGTTTAAAAGATATAAAGGTTGCTGATTGGGAATTGTGTTTAAATAAATTATACTTATTGTTACAAAATGAATATGATAAATATGGTTTAACTTTAGCAAGAAGAAGAGAGAGCCAAGAGAATGCTCTCTTAGATTTATCAAAATTTTTGTATGAAAAGTGCAATAAAAAAGTAGTAATTTTAATAGATGAATATGATACACCATTAGTAACAGCTCACTCAGAGGGATATTATAATGAAGCGATATTTTTCTTTCGGAATTTTTTAAGTGCAGCTTTAAAAGGGAATCCTTACCTTGAATTTGCGGTTTTGACAGGGATATTGAGAGTGGCTAAAGAGAGTATATTTTTAGGATTGAATAACCTTGCAGTGTCAACAATTTTAGATAATGAATTTAATCATTTTGGTTTAACAGAAGAGGAAGTTGAAGGGTTACTAAAATACTATGGATTAGAGTATGAACTAGAGGATGTAAAGAAATGGTATAATGGGTATAGATTTGGAAAGGAACTGGTTTACAATCCGTGGTCATTGATTAATTTTGCGAGTAAAAATGAGTTGAACCCATATTGGGTAAATACGAGTGATAACAGTTTAATTAGGGAACTTCTGGCTAAAAATGATTCAAAAGTGACAGACGATTTGAAAATTGTATTTAGTGGAAATAAAATAGAAGAAGTGATAACGGAAAATATTATCTTTTCAGATTTAGAGGATGTAGATACGGTATGGTCTTTGATGCTGTTTTCAGGGTATTTGACTTATGATAAAGTTGAAATATCTGAAATAACAGGGGCGAAAACATATTTTTTAAAAATTCCAAACTATGAAGTTCAATCATTTTTTAAGAACACTTTTATAAAGGAGTACAGCCATGGGAAAACAGCGATGTATTTTAAAATGATTGAAGACCTGTATAGAGGTGAAATGGATAGATTCGAATTTAAGTTCAAGGAGTTATACCTCTCAGCGGTGAGTTATCATGATGCAGGGGATAGTGAAAAATATTATCATCATTTCATGTTGGGATTACTTTTAACACTGGGAGATAAATATGTGATAACTTCAAATAGATGAAAAGAGATACGATATATCTATGAAAAACAATGGGGTATCAAAAATTATAAAGATAGGGATGGCTTTTAGTGGTAAGGATGTTGCTATTAGTAGTGAATTGGAGGGATAATATTTGGATTTTTTGAAAAAATTAGAGCAAGAAGTTGGTTGGAGCATATATAATCGTGGAAAAGATTACTACATGAGTAAGAGATTATTGAACATGAAAATTTATGAAATGGAAAATGAAGAATTAGAAGCTGGAACTTTGTCTCTTACTGGAAATGTAAAGGGAAATGGATATTGTGAATATCAGACAGAAGTTGTGTTTAACGAGCATGAATTTATAACCGGTCATTGCGATTGTGCATATTACCAAGAAAATGTAAAAACGTGTAAGCACATTGTAGCTATGGCAATAGCTGCTTATTATCTAGTTTTAAAACCATTGGACACTAGAAAAAGTCTATTGGATGCTCAATTAGATTTTTTGAAAAATCCAATATCAGAAAAAAAGAATCTAATTTTTTTAAATATAACTCCTAGAATCGAAAAAATAATAGGATATCTAAATCTAACTTTTGACATGGAAATTGTGGCAAATAATAAAAAATATAAACTTATGAATAAATTTTCTAAATTTATATCAGCTTATGAAAAAACAACTTTTTCCTTTGGAAAGGCATATACATACAATCCAGCAACGGACTATTTTCAAGGGTGGGAGAAGGCATTTTTAGATTTTGTAAAAGAGTATGAGGAGATGTTTAAGCGGAGTTACTATGGGGATGTGAGTTTAACTGCAATTTTGGGAAATAAAAGAAGTTTTGACAGGTTTATAGATATTTTGAGTAGTGGAAGAAAAGTTATTTTAAAAGAGACAACCTTGAATAATCTTTTACGCATAAAGTTGGATACAACAGAAGGTGGAGTCAAATTGAGCTTTGAAAATAGTGCTAACTTTATTCAAAGGGGAGAGCGAACACTTTTAGATAGCAGTAATATCAATGGAGAACCTATATTTTATAGGATATCCAGCGAAGATATGGAGCTATTTAAAAAAATATCTCAAAAGACAAGTAGGAATAAAGAGATGAAGATTAGTGATACGAATCTTCCAGTTGTAATGAATTCTATTCAAAAGATGGCAAAGTTGGAGATGTCAGAAAGTATACGAAAAAGAGTGTATACTCCCCAAGAGATACAGGACAAAATTTATATAGACTCATATAACACATATGGTCTTAAAGTTTATAGTAAGAGATTTTATGATGGCATAGCTGAAGATGACTTGGATAAGAATATAATTTTAACAGAAACTTTGGAAAGGTATTCACTATATAGAGATATACTGAAAAATTATCATAATAATTTTGAGAATGGAGCTTATCATATTACAGATATAGAAATTATATACAAATTTGTGATAGAAGGGATACCTGAACTGGAAAAGCACTATGAAATATACTATTCTGAGGAATTTAAAAAGAAGAGGTATTCAGCTGTAAGTTATCGAGTAGAAACAAAAGTCAGTGACATCTTAGAAATTAGTTTTGATATAGATGGAATAGATAAGGATGAAGTACTTAGATTTTTAATGGCAGTTCGTGAGAGAAAAAAATATTATCTTTTAAAAAATGGTGGAATTATTGATATAGAGGCCAGTTCAGAATTGAATGAGTTGAATAGTCTTTTAGATATCTCAGAAGCTAGTAAAAAAGAGATAGAGATGGGAGTGATATCTAGAGCTAGAAACTACAGCTACTTTTTAACTTCAACATTAAAAAAAATAAAAAATATAGTTTTTGATGAGAATTTTAAGGAGATGGATAGAAACCTTAACTCTATTGTAAGTAAAGAGGAGAGAGAGTTTATAAAAAAAAGTTTTCCTATATTAAGAGAGTATCAGTTGTATGGGGTTCAGTGGCTGAAGACTCTTCAAAAACTTGGACTTGGTGGAATTTTGGCGGATGATATGGGACTTGGAAAAACCCTTCAAACTATAGTATATTTAGCACTGGAAAGAAGAGATTTACCAAGCATAGTTATAGCTCCAAAGTCATTAGTGTATAATTGGAAGAGTGAATTTGAAAAATTTGCACCAAATGTAGTGGTTAAGATGTGTGTAGGAGGTAAAATTGAAAGAGAGAAAATCATCAAAACACTTGGTAAGAGAGAGATTTTAATAACGACTTATGGAGTGTTGAAAAATGATTTGAAATTATATGAAGAGGTTGTGTTTGAAAAAGGATTTGCTAATATAGTTATAGATGAAGCTCAAAATATAAAGAATATTTTAGGAAAGACATCCAATGCTATAAAAGGGATAAAAGGTGAAACTAAGATAGCTCTCACAGGGACACCTATTGAAAATAATATACTTGAACTTTGGAGTATATTTGATTTTTCCTTCCCAGGGTATCTTGGAAAACATACGACATTTAAAAAGAGATATTTAGATAATTTAAAAAATTTAAAAAGTATTGTGGGACCATTTATTTTAAGGCGTACAAAGGGTGAGGTATTGAAGGAGCTTCCGGATAAAATTGAGCAAGATGTTATTGTTGAATTGGGTGAGAAGCAAAGAAAGTTATATGTAGGATATTTGGAGAAGTATAAAAGAGAGGTAGAGTCAAATGGAAGTGATGCAATAAGGATATTGTCCTATATAACAAGGCTTCGTCAACTATGTAATCATCCAAAGTTATTTATTGAAGATTACAAAGGAGAGAGTGCGAAACTGGATGTACTTTTAGAACTTCTTCAAGAGGCTAAGAGTGGGGGGCATAGAGTTCTACTTTTTTCTCAATTTACTGAGATGTTGACCATAATAAAAAGTCATTTAAAAGACGAGTTTACTATCTTGTACTTGGATGGAAAAACAAAGGTGAAAGAGCGTTTGCATTTGGTTGAGAGATTTAACAGCGGAGAGGGTGATATATTTATAATATCTCTTAAGGCTGGTGGAAGTGGATTAAATTTAACAGGAGCGGATACGGTTATACATTTTGATCCATGGTGGAATCCATCCATAGAGAATCAAGCTACGGATAGGGCTTATAGAATGGGGCAAAAGAGTGTTGTAAATGTATTTAGACTCATAACGAAAGGAACTATTGAGGAAAGGATTAATCTAATAAAAGGGGAAAAATCTAAAATAATCAGTGAAGTTTTGGATGGCGAGAAACAAGAACTTTTAAAAATGAATAGAGATGAGCTTTTAAAATTATTTTAAAGATTGAATTAATTAAAATAGTATGACTAGTATACAACTTATAAAAATACTGCTATAATATATAAAAACAGTGATAGGAGAGAAAAGGATGAGATTACAAGGGGTAATGAAAAATTCTAAGGAGAATACTAGACAATACATATATAGAGTTTTGAGAGAGAATATTATGAGTTTAAATTTGAAACCTGGGGAATCGATTGGAGAGATAGAACTAAGTAAGATATTAAATGTGAGTAGAACTCCACTGAGGGAAGCTATTGTGCAATTGATTGAAGAAAAACTACTGGAAGTTTTTCCACAGAAAGGCTCGTTTGTATCCAAAATAAATCTTAATTTAGTTGAGGAAGCTATATTCGTTAGAGAGACGTGTGAGGAAAGAATTTTGAAAATGGCGTGTTCAGATAAAAATATAGATGAACTGGTAAAAGAACTAGAAAAAAATATTGAATATCAAAAGATAATTTTAAATTTTAATGGAGATTTACATGAATTTTTCACTTTAGACAATGAGTTTCACTATATTTTGTTCGAATATTATAATAAAAAGAATAGTTGGAAGGCTATAAAAAGATTATCAACTCATTATGATAGATTAAGGCTTTTAGATGCTTTGGAAAAAACAAATATTGAAGCTACATTGAATCAACATATAAAGATTGTGGAGTTGATAAAGAATAAAGATAAAAGTGGAGTGGATACTTTAGTTGAAAAACATCTTTTGAATTATAAAGATGTAATTAAAAGATATGAAACAAAATACCCAGAATACTTTTGTAA
>Trix_p1__coassemble_1246_pt1 | contig 23368 bp, 29 predicted proteins | sample Trix_p1__metabat2_low_PE_021 | metagenome-assembled genome bin Trix_p1 | reverse complement strand
TACACCTCTATAATTTTAAGTAATTGAATTACATCTGATTAATGAAACTTGTGTTATCTCTATTTCTTCTGGAAATACTATCTGACATTTATTAATTTTTTCATTTTTCATAATTGCAATAATATCTTGAATATTTAAATTATCCCCAATTTGCATTTTTGTAAAATGTTCATTTAATTTTTGAGTCAGTGTTGTTTTTATAGTTTCAACACTTCTTATTTCTCCTTCATAAAGATAGTAATCAATATTTAAATCTATATTTATTATTTCTGGATCTTTCATAGTTACTAAATCATTTAAAGGTAATCTGTCTAAATTAGTTAAAAATTCTCTAATGGCTTCTTTTTCTTCAGGTGTAATTCCTTCATCAAATCCATAGACATAGATATCTATTTCATTTGGTCTTGGTGTCTTAACTACAACCTGGTTAACTAATGGACTAACTTTTTTAGTCCAAAACTTATACGATCCTTCACTTCCTGCACTCGTAAAAGATTCTGGAATTTCTTCCATTCTTTTTCTATATTGTTCGTCTTCTTCTCTATTTCCACCTTTTGATACATTCTGAGGATTTACACATGATTCATAGTAATCATATCTATCAATTATCTGTATTATTTCCCCTGCTAGTATTTCTCCTATATCTCCTGCTTTTTCTGCTTGAGCTAAAACATTTGTTTTAGTTTCTCCAGGCTTTATTATTCCTTCCTCTAAAGAGTAGAATATATTTTCTCCATATAAAAATCTCGTTCCTTTTTGAATATATACAACTCTTTCAACTGCTTGTGAGATATTACATTCCATTATTACCTTTGCATGAGAAGCTTCGTTTCTTTTGGCTCTTTCACCATAGATAATCGCTTTTAGATCTAACCTATCTCCTTTAGCATAAGGTAAATAATTTTGTATAGCTATATCATTAGCTCCATACAAAATATCTCCAAGGAGCATAGATATCGTTGAATAGATATGTGCTTTTTCGTCCGCAGGTGAAAGTTTTTCTCCTGTTACGGCTTCATGAATTTCAATTGCATCTTTGTATATCTGTTGTGCATCTCCTTCTATTAATTTAAACATCTTTCTCTACCTCTACTTTTAATATCGTTTTATCTCCTATTAGCTCTACATTAACACCTTTTAATTTTAATTCTGGAATATATTTTTTCAACTGTAAGTCTAGATCTTGAGAAACTACTGAAGGTATTTTACTTATTTGCATATCTATTATTGAAGAGCTAAGTCCTAAATCTCTAAATAAAGGTACTGTTCCTTTATATGTATTTAGAATTACCCATAATTTTCTTAAATGTCTATCTTTAGGTTCTTGGTTACTCTTAACTACCATAATCTCACCCTTGATAATTCTCCTAATACTTTTTCATTTACTGCTGAAACTACTTTTCTCTCTAGTGTTTGTACCCCTTTCTGCTGTACTTGTAATTCTTTTGGCTTATTTATCTTTTCTATATATTCTTCTAAAGAAATCTCTAGTTCTACCACTATTGGAGTTCCGATTCTATCTGTTTTTATAACCTTCTCTGTACATTTAGTCAGCATAAAGGTATTTTCTCCTATTTTCTTACCGCTTAAAACTAAAGGATAATGATGTCCTTCATCTATATATTTTGTCAATTTTTCTCTTGCTTGAGTTATATTAGTTAAAGTGGATATCAACTTTATTCCAAAAGAAACATTAATAAGCTGTCTTCCTTGAAACTCTGTAATATCTGGGTTATTTATTAGTGAGTGCTTCTTTGTTTTTACTGCTCGATCTATCTTATAATCATTTGGAGATAAAACACCAAGTGACGAAACTTTAAAAACCACTTTTCCAAAAGAGCCGATACTATTTAATTCTGTATACCAATCTATCGAATCAAGATAATTTCCTAACTCATCTTTAGCAATATCTGTTAAAGCTCCATTAACTAGTTCATTTATCATTCTCTCTCCTTTCTTACTGCTTTATAAAATCTTTAGCGTATATAATAAATTTAGACTTTATAAGACTTAGTACATCTATTAAAGCTGATTTTATAGAGATATTTTCTTCTCCATCAATAGAGATATATTTTCCTTTTAAGTTGACATTTTCTTTAGCTTCAACAGAAAAGTTATTACATAAAAAATCTATATTTTTTGAGTCTATAGTTATCTTTTCTTTAGATAAAATTGCAATACTTTTTTCTTTTCTGTCTAAACAGATATAATTTCCTTCACAATCAAATATTATTTTATCTTTAGTTCCCTCTGGAGGATTCTTTTTTGAATAAAATCCTGCTATTACAAATCCTGTATCTGTATTATCGTCAAAGAACACAGCTAAGACTGGAGTATTAACATCCGGCAAGTGATATGATGTTTTTCCAAAGCTTAATAATGTTGTTACTTGTAAATCTTCAGTGATAACTCCACCATATTCTAATAACTTAACTTTTACTGTGTAATCCTCTTCATTTATGCTATGAACTTCTCCTATTGCGCCTTTCAATAAACTAAACATCTATTTCTCCCATATCTTATATGCTGATATTTTTACATTTAAATCAGGTAGTTTTTTTGTTGTTTTCTTTACCATATATCTACCACTAAAAATTCCTGCATTAATAACCTCTATTACATCTCCAGAATATAAATCTATTTTATCTACAATGGTTGTATTTAAAGTTACTCTTCCTCGATTCTCTTTAAAAAGTCTTACTTTAGCTAACTTCTTTAAGTTAGAGCTTTTACTTCTTGCATTAATTTTTAAAGTTTTCTCTCTTACTTTTCCTGGTATTTTAATTCCGAAATCTTTTAAAGAATAAGTTACTTTTTCTTCATCTAAAAATTTACTTCTTTTATATTTTATTTCTACTCTTGTGTATAAATTTTTAGTTTCCTCATCTATAGAGTAGGTAATATTATTTAAATCTATTTGATGCTTTGATGGCATCTTTTCGTACTCTTCAATATCAAACATTATTAATTTATCAACATTAATTTTAAAATTAAAACCTTCCTCTTCAGCTATTTTTTTAAGAAAAATTAAATCTGCTTCATTTTCTTGTTTTATATCTTTCAAAAGTGGATTATCTTTAGAATTAAAATATGCATCTATTTGGTATTTATCAGCAAACTCTTGATTTAAACTTTTTAAAGATATTTCACCCCAAGTTTTAGTATTTACTTCATCTTGACTATCTCCTCCTGGAATAGATAGAGCTTTAAATGTTCCACTTTCATTATCAAATCCTCTAGTATCAATGTAGTAAATTCCTAATGGATACGTTTTTATCCCTTCTTCTACTGAGTTCCAGTTTTGAGTCCATAATTCAAATTGTATTTTTTCCCCAATACATAACTCATTTTTTTCATTTAACAATCTGTTGTTATTATTTTTTAAAATAAAATCTATACTATCAATTACTCCAGATATATTATCTGTTATTGTTAAAGAGCTGAGTTCATTACTCAGCTCAACCTCTTTATCAGTGTATATTAATTTTATTCCTGCTCTTCTTGTTAAAACCATTCTGGTGTACTTCCTTTATTTGATATTTTTATAGTTGGAATAACTAAAGCTACCTCTTCTGGGAAAGAAACTAATTTTAAAAAGTTATAATTTACCTTTTTTAGCTCTTCAGTGTACTTCTCTGAACCATAAACCTTAAAAGATATTAAATCCCATGTATCACCTTTTTGTGTTATATAGCTAGATAACTGTTCTGACAACTTCTTGCACCTTCCTTTCTAGTTCTTTGTTATTATCTTCTATCATTTTTTGAATATTTTTATAGAGTTCTTTTATTATTTCTTCTGGTAATATTGATGTTAATGGAGGGAAATTAAATTCGTATTTACTTCCTTCAATAACCACTTTAACCTCTTTATTATTGTTAGTATAACTGCCACTACTTTCACGCTCTTTTGTACTTCTTAAATTATTTAAAATTCTTCCTCCAAAAGATTGATTTTCTTCTGCAGTTAGAACTCTTTCTCCTTTGTGAAGTTCTGCAATATATCCATCGTGAGGAACATAATCTAATCCACTTCTATGGCTTCCATCTACTTTTGCATCTACACCTATATTGAACTTTTTTAGTAGTGCTCCTATTACTGGCACTTCTCCTAGCTTTGTTCCTATATTTTTTATGCCATCTAGAATTAAATCAAACTGTTGTGGTATAGACGCAAATAACCCTAAGAATACATTTTTTAAATTTTCTATTAGCCCTACTGAACTATCCCACGAATCATAAAATACTTTGGCTAGAGATATTATATTTCCTATTGGTGTAAACAATAAAAAGAAGGTTTTTCCTACTTGCCATATGGTTCCACCAATTGCTTTTAGCACTTCCCAAATTGCTAAAAAATTCTCTTTTATCCCACCAAATTTATGGAATAAATATATTAGTCCTACTATTCCTGCTCCTATCCATACTATTGGACCACCTAATGTTAAAAGAGTACTTCCTAGTCCTGTTATAATACCTATTATCTTTCCTATTAATAATGGAATTATTTTTAATCCTGCAAAGGCTCCTATAAATATTAAGATATTATCTATCCCGATAACATCATTTATCCACTCTAAACCTTGAGCTATTTTAGTAAATGTCCAAGTAACTACATATGCTGTCATTAATAATGCTTTTCCTATTTTTTTGAAAAATTCAATCATTGTAGGATCTGTTAAAATATTTTTCAAAGATTCGAAACCAGGATATAAAACATTTTTAAAAGTTGCCTTTAGCTTTTCTGTTTTGCTAAAGATATTTTGCCAAAATTTATTTATAGGTTTATCTGACAACTCTCCTCTTAAAACAAGTCCAAACTCTGACACGTACTCAGTAGCTTTTCTTATATTTTTAAGCATATTTTTTGTAAAAATTAATTTTCCAACAGCCATTCTTACACTATCTACTGCAGAATCAAATAGAACTTTTGCTCCGCTCGCACCTTCAAGCATAGTTTTTTCCATTCTTTCAGCTGCACCAATACTTAACTTTTCAGTTGCTTGTATTTGGGCTTCTATCCTTTCTACTCCTGTATAAGTTTTTCCATCAATCTCTTTAGCTCCATCTAAAAGACCTTGAGCTACTCTATAACCTTCTTTTCCAAATGCTTTTATAAGGAATTGTTGTTGTTGGAATTTATCCATTTTTTCTTTTTTAAAATATACAGATAATTGAGCTAAAAACTTATCAGTTCCTATGAAATTTCCATTTTTTCCTTTTGTTTTTATACCTAAGTTTTCAAATCCTTTAGCTTCTTTTAAAATCTTTGTGTACATAGCTCCGAGCCCTGTTCCTGCTTGTGACCCTTTTATTCCTTTATCCGCCAAAAGTCCTAAGAGAGCTGAAGTTTCTTCCATTGATATATTTAACCCTTTTGATTGTGACGAAACATATTTAAAAGCTTCTCCAAGTTGTCCTACTCCGGTATTTGTTTTAGACATTGTATATGCGAATATATCAGCTACTTTTGTAGCATCCTTTGCATCAAGTCCAAATGCAGTCATATTATCTGATACAATATCTGAAACCATTCCTAAATCTTCTCCAGAGGCTGCTGCTAATCTAAGCATTCCTGGCATGGCTCCAATTATATCTTGAGTCTTAAATCCTGCTAATGCAAAATACTTCATTCCTTTTGCTGCTTGTTCGGCTGTAAAAGAAGTTGTAGCTCCAAGGTTCAAAGCTTCTGTTTCAAGAAGTTTAAAGTCTTCTCTAGTTGCTCCACTTATGGCTTGGACTCTTTTCATTTGTCCTTCAAAGCCAAGGTATTGTTTTGCTGAATCTGCTGTAAAATATCCTGCTGCTAAAGTTCCTGCTATTGCCACTCCTGCTGCAGCTTTTCCTCCTGCAACTAATGCTTTTTTACCGAGGTTTCCAACTTTTTTCTTAAAATCAGAAGCTTTGTTGTATAGCTTTTGTTTAGCTGTAGCTTTTTCCATCTCTTTAGCTGTTTTCTTTATTTCGTTTTGAAGTTGATTATGAGGTATTTTTAGCTTTGTCAATTCCATGTTGTATCTTTGATATGCTTTTCTTTCTTTATCAATAACTTTTCCTAGTTTGTCTTGTGTTGATGTTAATTTCTTATATTCTTTCTCTTGTGCTACTGTTAAACTTCCATTAGTAGTTTTTATTTTATTTAACATCTGAAGTTTGGAATTCATTTTCTGATATTCAAGCATATTTTTTGATAAATTCTTAGGCATCATTTTAGCTACGTCATTTAAGTTTTTTTGAGTATTTTTTAATTTATTAAGTTCTTTAGCCATTCTTTGAACATGCTGTGGAACTGAATTGTCTAACTGTGTACTTAACTTTAAAACCATATCCATGCCTTTTCCTTTTGCCATTCCCCCTCCTTTTTTATTTCTTTTTAAGCTTTTCCATTTGTTTTACCCATTGCTCATATAACTCTCTATACTCTTCTAACTCCCCTAAATCTAATTCCCATAAAAAATTATAATCTAGTCTCATATTCATTCCCATTGGATTATTTAAACCTAAAGAGAGCTCAGTTATAAGCTCTCTAAAAAGTTCAAAAGGATTTCTATTAAATCCTGCTATTCTCCCAAAAAATCTCTCACATGCTTTACTACTTTATTCGTATCTGAAATATGCAACTTATAAAAATCTTCATATGGAATATCTGTCATTCTTTCAGCCATCATCAAATAATAATCTTCATCGAACTCTGGAATTTGTTTAGCTTTACCTTTTTTAACTCTTTCATATCTACCTTTACATATTTTTAAATCTTGCCCCGTTAAATTAGTTCTAAATTTAATTAGATTGCTTCCGTTTACTTTTCCTCTTATTTCAAGAGTTCCATAATCCTGCTCTATTTCTTCTAAGGTGTCTTTTTCTATCTCTTGTTCTTCAGTTGTTTTTATTCCATTTTCTAATTTAAATTTCTCTGTTTCTTCTTTTATTTCTACTGCTGTTTTTGCCATTTGTTTATCCTCCTGTTATTACCCTATTATTGCGTTTACTCCTGCTCTTAAATCTTCGCCATCTAAAACCAAAACTTCATTTCTCTGATCTATTTCATAAAGAACATCATTATCTATTTCTAATTTGAAGTAAGATAAATTTATCTCTATTTCTGGTTCTAATTTTCCATTCGGTCCAACTGTTCCTAGCTTATGTGATTTTATAGTCCCTTTTATATTTGCAAATAATGCCATCTCTCCAGAATTATCATTTTCGTCCACAATTTGAATAGCTGCAGCTAAGACTAAATTTATCCCTTTTCCTGCTTTTAATTTTAAAGCTGTTTTATCTACCCCTAAAAATTTTATAGTTGTTGACATAGCTTCTGGCATAGTAACAACTACTTCTTTCATTGCTCCAAGACCTAATACATTTATTTCTTCCTCTTTAAAAGTAAGGTCAGGAAGTGTAAATTCTGCAATACCTATTATTTTATCGTTTCCATTGATTTTTACTGAACAGCTTTTTATTATACTTGGTATCATCATTACTCCTTTTATTCTTTGTATATTTCAATAGCAAATTCCGAAGAGTTTTTTACATTGAATTCTAAATCTTCCCCTATCGGAACATCTCCATGAACTATGTACCAAACAAATCTACCACCTGCTACATTTTCTCCGGGATTATCTACTTCTCTAAATTCAACTCTTCCACCTAATATTTTTTCTTGAGATTTCAAATTAGCTAACCACTGATTTATATTATCTCTTATTGCTATAACTCTTGTTTTAGACATCCTTTTATCTACTTCACTCTGATTATTTTGAGCTATCGTATTGCAAATAAATTGAATCATTCTTTTTGCATGAATCCAGATATCTTTTTTTTCTGTAGTTCCACCCGGTTGAAACGCTGAGGTTCTATTTCCCCAAATCACGAATCCAGCCGGTGTTTGAATAGCTGTTATTATTCCATTTTCATTTAATGATTCCGCTTGTGTCTCATCTAAATTTAAATCTTGATAAATTCCCTTTTTATCTTTATAGACAAGTTTTGATACCTTAGCAGATTTATTTGATGGAGAATCACAAGGTACCCCTCCATTTTCTGCAGTTCCTCTCAATAATTCACAAGCTACTATAGTTGATAAATGGAAAACATTATCTCCTAACATTCCCATTCCATAACCTAATAATAGCTCTGGATCAATTGCATTGTTATCTTTTTTCCACTTAATAGCTTCCCCATATTCTGTAATTTCTGGAATATCTGCTATCATTATACTTTTCCATTTTCCACTATTTATAGATTGAAATTTTGTATTCATTATCGTTCTAAGCTCATTGTCATGAGTGTATCCGGGAGCTATTCCTATTTCTGGAATTACGCTATATTTAGTAAAAATATCATCTATTAATTCTAGTCCTTCTTTTTTTAGTGTTTTAACATCTATTTTCCCTATAATATCTTGTGATGTTACAAGATCTGGTTTCAATCTCTTTACACTTCCATCTATTGTTATTAAAGTTAAATCCTCAAAATATATCTCTAAATATCCATTAGAATCAAAAGATACTTCATAAGATGTCGGCTCTATTGTTTCTTCTGTTCCACTTCTTTTCAGTATTAACTCAGATAATATTATTCCTGTTTGTTCAATCTTAGCCATTCCATTTTTAACAATTATCTCTGTTATAATTTCAACTGCACTATGCTTTTCAGGATCTAAAACATTTATACATAATACTGGAGCTACTCCAAAAAGTTGGAAAGCTGAATACAAAACTTCGGATATATTAAATCCCTCTATTTTATTTACTCCGCCAAAGTATTGCGTAGCTTCAGACATATTTTGAATTAAAACTGGTTTATTTATACAGCTTATATCTCCCATATTAATCGGAGCTGCTCCTAACACTACTATCGGTGCTTTAGCAGAAAGATAAGTTTTCTCTCCACTATCTATTTCATTTATTCTTAAACCATGCTTAAATTGCATTTAATACCTCCTGAAAGGCTTTTTCTATTTTCTTTGAATAAAAAGCTAAATTAGCTTTAATTTTAGGATATTCATTTGTTTCAACAAACAACTCTTGAGCTTTTTTGTTTTCCTTTGTTATTTTTTTAAAATCTTCTTCGGATACAATCATATTTTTTCTTAAAAAGAAGTTCTCCAGTTGTAAATCACTTGCTAAATAAATATATTTTTTATCCATTAAAATCCTCTTTCTTCTAATATTTTTGATCTTGGTGCGGGAATATCTGACTCGAAACTAATTAAATATCCCCAAAAATCCTCACCACATAATTCTGCACTAAAATCCCCTACTATGGTTGTTGGATCTATTGTAAACTTTCCAGGAATAAGACTATTTTTTTCTAATATTTCTATTATTTTCTCTGCTATATCAAAAATTTCCTCTTGAGCTTTTTCATCATCGGTTTGCTCTGTTCCAAGTAGTAATTCAAATTTTCTTTTTTTAAAAACCCCATTTTTTATTTCTTTTCCTGGTCTTATTATTAAAAAGGGATAATTACTTTTTTCTTCTCCTTCTTTGACTATAGCTTGCTCTTTAGGTAAAAACATTTTAAAAAAATTTAATTCTGGAACATCTAGTTTTTCTTTTAAATGCTCCAAAATATTGTTTTGAATAGTTATTGTTTTAGACATTCTCCAACTCCTTTTTCATTAGCTTTTCTAAAGCTTCATTAAAGACTTCATTAGCTCCTTTCATTACCTCTTCAGATACTTCTACATTTGTTGCCATTTGAAATAATGAAGGTGATTTTACTCTTGTTATATGATTTCTTTCTGAAAGTCTTATATATAGAGCTAACTTACTTGTATCATTCTTATAAAAAGCCCAGAACATAGTTTTCATCTCTGTGGCCCCGCTTTTTTTCTTTACTTTTGCAAGTAGTTTACTTTCGCTTCTTCCTGGAATCATCATTGATACATAAAAATCACTTATATCTTTTCTATTTAAAGAAGCTAATAATTTGCTCTCTCCATTTCTTGTTACCGTTTTTAGTCCTGGATTGACTAAACCTTCATAGATGTCATATTCATTTTTTATTTCGTTACTTGTTGCTTTTTTTATATATGTTGTTGTTGTGGCCAAAGCTTTATTTAAAAGTTTGTTAATTTTTCCAGATTTATTACTAAAAAATACTCTTAATTGTTCATTTAAATCCTTTTCTATTTCAACATATATCATTTTTCTTTTCTCCTTAGAGTGAATTCTTTTAAGTATCCATTGTCTCTAATCTTGCTTATAATGTGCTTCGTGTTATTTATATATATTTCTGCTCCTTGTTTAAATGTATAGCCTTTAAATGGCTCTGTATCGATTGTAAGGATTGTTTCTTCTTCCTTTTGAGTTTCAATAGGATTGACTCTTGGATATTTCCAAGAGTCACTTACTGTTGATAAGACACCTATTATTTCTTTTTCTTCCTCTGGAGGAAACTTTATTTTTAAAACTTCACCAAATTCATTAGGATTCATGAATACTTTTTTTACATCTTCTTTAATCTGTTGTTTCAGAGTTTTCATCTTCATTTCCTGTGGCATTTTTTTCTGCCAAATATTTCTCAATCTCTTCTTCTAGATCTAATCCTTTTTCTGTAAATTTTTCTTTAGCTTCTTTGAAGATATCATCTTTTTTTGTTTTTAATAAAACTACTTCCTTATTTTGGCTAATCTCTTTTAACTCTTTAACAGTTATCAAATTACTTTCATTTTGTGGAGTATTATCTTCTTGTGTAGCATTTTCCATTTCTTCATTTTGTGGGATGATTTCATTGATTTTTTCCATACAATCGCTTCTGAAGAATCTCTCTTCAATTTTCACCGTTTCATCTGGCTTATGTTCTTTTCCATTGTAATGAAGTGTACAATTTATAACTTTTATTAATATTTTTTTCATGTTCTATCTCCTTTTAAATAGCTTCAAAATATACCCATGACCCTGGTACCTCTGGTCTTATAAATGGTGCTGACAATAGCTCTATCTTGTCATCATCATCTTTTTCTACTTTTCTAATAAGCTCATCCACCACAAAAGGCTTAATATCTTGACCTGCTTTTAATCTAGCTGTTATAACAGCATAGTCACAAACAAAAGATTTTTTCTTTATATAAACTCCACCTTTTTGTGGAATTAATTCCGTTGTAACTCCTTTTAAATCATCTACAAAGTCTGTAAAAGTATATACAGTTGTATTTAGCTCTGGAATATATCCTATATAGGCAACTCCCTCTTCTAATTCTTTTGGTGCCATTTGGAGCATAACACCTTGATTTAACTTTAATAATTCTCTTATTTCTGGATGTTCTTGGAAAGCTGCTCCAACCTCTGAAGAAAGTATCAAAGTATCTGGAACAATTCCCATTTCTTTTTGTATCTTTTTTCTTTCACCTTTTAAAAATGATATTGGTGACGATGCTGGATTTGTCCACAAAGAAGTTCCTGATAAAACTACTTTTTTAAACTCTCCAAAATCAACTGCTTCATCTCCCTCGTTTGCAGGCAATACTCCTGTTGTAACTACTTGTGATAATAACCACTGTTTTGTTCTAATTGCCACAGTCCTCAATTCAGTTACATCATCCATCATTAGTTTTGTTAAAGCTTTCAATGGATCCCCATATATTGATTCTCCATATTGTTGCTGAGTTAATAAATCTGCGTCTATCATCTTATAGGGCTTTAACATTTTCGGCGCATAGGTTCTTTTTGCAAAGGCTTCTCTTCTAATAAAAGTTCCATTTTCTCTTCTTCCTACTAATGGAACAATTGTTCTATTTCCTATTTTGCTATGAATTTCTAATTCTGGAGTTCTAAATGTTTTCTCTCTAGCTATTAAGATCTTCCATAAAAATAAAATTGGTAATTTTGCTTTTTCCTTAGCTTTCATTAACGATACTGTGCTGTATATTGTTCCTTTTGGCATCTTCTCTCTCCTTTTATCTTACAAATATTGATTTTTCTCTTAATTTTTCCTTGAAGTCCTCTAGTGATTTTCCCTCTGGGAATACTACATCACCAGCATCAAAACATCCTGTTAAATAAACAACTGCTTTGATATCTGCTACTTCATTTGAGTAGTCATCAGCTAAAACACTATGCGGTACTCCATCTTCTGCTAACTTCTCTAATTTATTCACTGTTGTATCTAGTTGTAAAACTGTTCCTTGCTCATATGTTCCTTTCTTCAAAGAATAACTTTCTCTTATAAAGGGAAAACTATTGTCACTCTTTAAGTTCCTTCCACCTATTTTCTCTACCTTCATTATTGCCCTCCTGCTAACTCATCTATAAAATTTAAAACACTATCTTGCTTCTGATTTACTAATTTTTTTACTTCTGAATCTTCAATTTCGTCTAAATTTTTTGCATCATCTTTTCTAGCTGTAAATGGATTTACTGGTGTAGTATTTTGAACTGATGCTATTCCACCTTTTTCAATCAAATCCATAGCAATAGGTCCTGCTGCTGCAAATGTCTTGTATTTAGCTTCATTTATAATTTCTTGTCCTGTTTCATTTACTTTACTAGACAAAGTATCTAAAGCTTTAATTCTTTCTCTTTCTTCATTCTTTCCAACATTTAATACTTCGTTGTACACAGACGGATGGCTATCTTGCAATTCTTTTAATGTCATTTTCTTCTCCTCATTTCTATTATTTATTATTGTTTTTTGTGCTCTTAAACTGTTTTTATTATTATAATTTTTTTCATATTGTGAATATGTCATATCCCAATCATCTAGACAATTTTTCGCATCAGTTGTATGTCTAATCTCTGTTATAAATCCTGCTTCTAATGCTTGTTCAGCTTTATAATATGTTGACTTATCCATTGCTTTTTCTAGTTCTTCTTTTGTTAGTTTTGTTTTTGTCATATATGCATTTATAATAGAATCTTTAAGTCCATCCAAAACTTCTGCATCATGTCTTAACTCTTTAGCTTCTCCCATTGCTATTGTCCAAGGATTATGAATCATAAATTGCGCGGCGTTATTCATATATATTTCATCACCTGCCATTGCTATTACTGTTGCAATTGAAGCACACATTCCATCTATATATATTTTCTTTTTTGCTTTATGGTCTTTTAAATAACTATATAAACCTATTCCCGCAAATACACTTCCACCCGGAGAATCTATTCTCAAAGTTATTTCTTCTACATCATCAAACTCTGCTAATTCTTTTCTAATTTGTTGAGTATTAACTGATGTCCACCATGAAGCACCTATATCTCCCATGACAAGTATCTCTGCTTTATTACCTTTCTTTTTTACTGCTCTCCACCACGACATCTGCTTCGCCTCCTTTCCTTTGTCTTGCTTTTCTTTTTATCTCTTCTAGTTCCAGTTCCATCTTTACCTCTCTTTTTCTCTGCTTAAATGTCTTCTCATAATCAACACCAGTTAGCACTTTACTTTCTCTTGCTAATGAAGATACTCCCATTTGTATTTTAAGTGCACTTGCCTTACCTTCTTTCAATGGATCTATTTGCCCCGCACTATTTCCAATCCATTCACTGCCTTGATATGCTCTTCTAATTAATAAATTTTCTTTGTATCCTGGTAAATTTATAATGCCTACGTCTACAATGTAATCTAGAAACTCTGCATATATTGGCTGACAAAAATCTGATATCAACCATTCTCTATGAATTAAATATGTTCTCCAAGCTTCATTTAATGCCGCTCTTGAAGCTGAATAACTTGAATTGAAAGAGCTCATTAGTACTTCATAGGGTATTCCTATACACGCCCCTATATTTTTTGCTACCGAGGATATAAATCCATCTAAAGAAGCACATTGTCTATTAGGATTTGCAAACTCCATCTTTTGCCCTGGAGGTAAAGCCCATATAGTCCCTGCACCTAACTTTATTTCTCTTCCATCTTCTTGTACCATTTTTGACAATTCACTTTTAGTTTCTACATGTTTTTGGGTAGTATCACTAGTTATAAAACCTGTAAATATCGTTGAGACTGCAATATTTTTCAGTTCTGCTCTTCTAACTTTAGTGATTTGATGTAACTCTTCAATTACTGGAGATAAAATAGGAACTCCTCTTTTTTGTCCAGGTCTTTCTTTTTCCATCAGCATTAATATATTTTTTCTACCTGTTTTCTCTCCAAATATAGGTATTCTTACAAATTCCGAGGAACTATAGCTCTTCTTAAAATGGTAAGCTACAGGAACTCCTTGACTATCACTTTCTACTCCATTAACAATTTTTTTAGCTCTTCCAGATGGTGAAGTACATAAAGCTGAATCTAAAACTCTAATTTTTAAATCAAATACCTCTCCTGGATTTTTTCTAAAGGGAAGTGCTACAAAACACTCACCATCTCTAAGTTTTGTCAACATAGCCAAAGATTGAAGTTGATAGAAATTACATTGTCTTTCAAAGTCGCACTCTATTGTTTCTGCCCAGTATTCCCAATACGTTTCTAACTTATCTTCTAGTTCTTCAGCTTGCTCCTCTGAAATTCCAAGTATTTCTGCATCCAACATCGATTTTAGTCTTAATCCTGTTCCTACTACATTTGTTCCAAACTTTTTAAATGCTGAAACAGCTAAAGCATTTCCCATAGATAATTGTCTTGATCTTCCCATTAGAACATCTTTATTATCTTCTATATCCTCTTCAGGTGAATTTAAGATATATGATAAATCTCCTAGTGCTGTACTTACTAAACTTGCTCCAGATTCCGAATAATTTACTGGATCTGCTCTTTTTTGTCTGTTCCTTCTTCTATTTCTTCCCATTTTAAACTCCTTATTTTAAACCAATAGGATATATCCCTAATACACTAGATGTCTTCGAATTTATTTCGTTACATTTATCTTCCCAATATTGCATTCCTTTTCTAATTCTATCTAAATTTTCTCTTTTCAGCTTTTCACCATTTGACAATTCGTATTCTTGACCAAGTAAAACTGCTTGCTCTGCAGCTAGATATTCTCTATATCTGATTTGTGCTTCTTCTAAGGTTAACCCTGTACTCATATCTCTATTTCTCCTTTATAAATTTCAAATTGTTTTTCCAGAAGTTTAGGCGTTGCATTTAAACGTCTTTCAATTTCTTGCTCATCTATTCCTGCAGCTGCAAGTGCTCCTTGCTGATAAACTCTCAAATCAAACTTTTCATTTCTTGGTCTTATTTTTTCCCAAGCTACTTTTCCTCTTTTAGTTATCTTTTTCATCTCAGCTGTTAAACTTTTAAAATACTCTAAATCATAATTATATTTAGGATTAGAATTAAAATGACAATATCCCTCTCCTGGTTTATCTATTAATAATTTCCCATATACTGTACTTTTTAAGGCGTTAACTCCTAAGGATATCAATTCAATTCTTCTACAAGGAGTTAATCTTCTTCCATTAAATCCTGATCGTTCTCCACCTATTCCTTTTATTCCATATACTCCATACTGTTGTCTTGGTGATATAAAGTCATAGGCTTCATCTGTATAGTGTCCTCCTGTATCTATAACAGTCATTTCTACCTCTAAGGCTCTACCTGTTTTACTGTTAACAAATAATTTATTAATATATGCATCTAATTGCTCCCAAGTTGAAGTTTCACTCACATTTCCTACTACTTTATGTGTACCCAATCCCCAACTCTCCAGTTTTCTGCCATATCCCACAAACTCTAAATCTAACCATGTATCTTGAGTATCTACAGATAAGATTATTACTGCTACTTCTTCTGGTAGTTCGTCATACTCCTCTCTTCTATTAAATAGTCCTTCATATCCGATAGTCTGTTTAACTTCTTCATCCCAAGCTTCTGCTAAAATAGTGTTATAAAAAGCCTTTAACTCTTCTAGGTCATTTCTTTTTTTTAGATATTCTTCAACAATATTTACCCAAGGAACCCAAGGACTTGCTAAAGCTGATAATTTATATCCCCATACTTTTCTTTCTGGAAACTTATGTATCCATTTTCCTTCTGATTGATCTCCTACTTTCCAAACTTCTTCTTCATTCTTAGTTTCACAAATTGGGCACTTCATAGTTGGTACTTTCTTCTTTTCTTCATCAAATTCTATGTTAGCCCATGAAAACGTGACGTATTCTCCACACTCTGGGCATGGTATATACCATTCCCCTTGTGTTGATTCTAAGTAATGCTTCTCTATAGCAGAATGATTTTTTATAGTTGGTGTTCCAGATAAAAAAAGTCTTGCTGCTTCTTTGAAGGTAGATAATCTTTTTTGGATTAAAGTTATAGGATCGCCTTCTTTAGTTTTTTGAAATCTATCTATTTCATCACATAAGGCTATACAAATTGGTTTACTTGCTAACTTGTGAGCTGCTCCAGTTCCTCTAAAAGATAAAAATCCTCCTGGAAAAGGTTTGTACTTTATTGTTATTCCAGAAATTTTCTTCATAATATCTGCTAAAACAGGAGTATCTCTTAACATTGGTGCTACTCTTTCTTTTGAATATTCTTCTGCTGCTGTTTCTGTTGGAAAAACTATTAAGGTTGGACATTGGTAAATATGAATTATCCATCCAATTATATTGTTCATTGTTTCTGATTTTCCAAGTTGAGATGCTAACATCAAAACTAAAGTAGTAACACCCTCTTGTGTAAATTTTTCTAAAACCTCTCTTAAGTATGGTGTTCTTTGAATATCAAATTTACCTGGTTCTGCAGCTCCTTCTTTTGATAAATATCTAAATTCTTGTCCCCACTCAAGAGGATTTAATCTTAAAGATACAACTAAAGAATTTCCAAGAAAGTTCATTATTTTTTCTTTTATTTTTTTGCTTTTATTCTGAAGAAGTTTCTTGCTCTTTTTGATATAATTCAAAAGCTTTCTCACCTACTTCATCTGTAATTTTTCTTAAATTTATTAAAGTATCATCCAATATATTTTCTGTTGTCTTTTTCCATTTTGTTTGAGGTAATGTTTTTAATTTAATTGATATTGTTGTTGCTGTTCTCATTAGCTCTTGCCTAAATGTTATTCCTATATCTCTTAATATTTGTCCATATAAATCAATTGGGATATATTTTCCTTCATCAACATCAAGCTGAAGAAGCTCTCTTTCTTTTTTTACCTCTTCTCTTTCTCTCTTAACTTTTAAAATCTTATTATGCTCATTTGTTTCATTGTTGTATCTTTCTAAATTATCTATAAGATTAAATGACCCATTTGTTTCTGCTATCAATATCTTTTTATTCTTATAATTCTGAATTGTTTTTTCTGTAACTCCAAGTATTCTAGCTAACATTTCAACATCAACAAATATTTGCTTATTTTTATTTGAATATTTTTCTTTTAATAACTCTTCAAATATAGCTTGATAATCATATTCCTTATCTTCAACTCTAAATCTTTTAAATTTACTCCTTATACTTCTAGGACTTAGTCCTGTTATTTCTACCAAATCCTCTTCATCTATCAGATATTCAACATCCATTTCAATTTCACCTCAAATCTTTTCTTCTGGCAAATGGAAGGAACTGAAAAATATTTTTAAATTTTTAAAAATTTTGCGACTCATTCTGACCCTCAAGCTAGCCCTCCCCTTGTCACAGTACCTTTTTTTATTATCCTTGGTATTTGCTAGGATCTTTTGGATTAATTGGCTTCCTCACTGGTTCTTTCTTCATTACTTACCCTTCACTCCTATCTTCATTCTCTTCTTGCCACCTTCATTCAACCTTTGTTGCATTTGAAGTAATGTTTTTGCATCATATCCAAGTATAGATGCTTTTGCCTTCAATGCCGCCAGCTCTATTCCAAACTCATTTGTTTGTCTTATAGTTCTCGAAATAGTTTTTCCATCTGCTGTTGGAAAACTTGTTGTATCTATTACCTCTCTTGTATATCCTTTTGCTCTAGCTTTAAGATTATCAATCTCATCAGTAACTGCTTTTACTCCATGTTTCTCATCTTCTAAGAAATCTCTTCTTATTTCCTCTAGTGTTCTGGATATCTTTGGTTGCTTCTCTATATCTGCGGCTTTGGTACTTTCACTATATCCAGCATAATCTTTTGCTTCTTCTTTACTATATCCGCACAGTCTTGCTTTAATATATCTGGCTTCTAAATCTGTCAACCCCTCTAAACTGACTCTTTTTGAATCTTTTGCTTGGATTTCTTCTTTGTAATTCATGTAACTTTTATAGTGCCTTGCTATCCAAGTTTTTATTGTCTCTGGATTAACTTCTAAATTTCTCCCTATTCTTTCGTACTTCTCTTTTTTTGTTTTGCCTATTCTTTCTAAGACCATTGCTTCATAAAGACCTAATGCTTCCATTTGCTTATCTGTTAGTTTCTCTATGTTTCCCATTTTTAATCACCTAAAAATTCAACTATCTGCTCATATCCAATCTCAGTTTCATTTCTTATTAACTTGATATCTGTCTTTCCTAAACTCATATACCTCTTAACTATCACATCTACATATCTTGGATCATATTCCATTAGCCTTGCTTCTCTTTCTAGTTGTTCTGCTGTTATAAGTGTACTTCCACTACCGCCAAATAAATCTCCTACTATCCATCCTCTCTTTGAACTATTAGCCATTAACCTCGCTATCAGTTTAATAGGTTTCATTGTGGGATGTACATCATTCTTTTGAGGTTTATCCTCTCTTATTATGGTGCTTGATTCTTCAGAATTTCTTTTTAGTTTATAGATTAACTCTATTAATTCATTCTTTGAAAATTTTTTATAATTTATTGTTTCTTCTAGCACTGTATCTTGTGTATAGTCCTTTATAAAGAAGTGGCTTGCTCCTGGTTTCCATCCATAAAGTATTGGCTCATGTTTCCAGTTATAATCTTGTCTTGACAAATTAAAGGCGTTTTTAACCCATATTAGGCATTGTGACAACTTTAGTCCTGTTTCTTTTAACGCTTGTCTAAAAGCTATAGCTTCTATATCTGCATAAAAAATATAAAAGGCTGCTCCTTCTTCCATAAAATCAAAAATATTCTTATAGAATTTAAATAAGAAGTTATAAAACTCTCCTTCACTCATATTGTCATTTTTTATTTTAAGTCCATTGCCACCTTCATAATCAATATTGTATGGGGGATCTGTTAGTAATAAATTTATCTTTTCATCTCCAAAAAGTCTTTTCACATCTTCTGGAGAAGTTGAATCACCACAAAGTAATTTATGTTTCCCTAGAATATACATATCACCTGGTCTTGAAAAAAATACTTCTTCTAGTTCTGGGATAGGTATCTCTTCAATCTTATCCAAAGGATCGCCATATTCACTTAGTTCTTTTTGAATAGCATCCATATCAAATCCACTTAACTCAGCAAACTCTCCTATTTCTTCAAGTTCTCTTAATAACTTCTCACTATCCCATTCTCCCAGTTGTATTCCTTTAGTTTCTGCTATTCTCAATAACTTTATTTGCTCTGGAGTTAAATCTTTCATTCTATAGATTTCTATTTCTTTCTCTCCTAGCTCTTTTAAAGCTAGATATTTAGCTTCTCCTAAGATAATTTCATCCTTATCATCAATTATTACTGGAATCATCTTAATTGATTCTTGATTTAACTTCTTATAGATTTCTATTTGTTCTGGAGTATTTACTATTGGACTTCCAGGACTAATTTTAATATTTTCTATTTTTATCTTTTCCATACCGCTCCTTTCCTATGTACTTCGTCTATTTTCGTTTTTAGGTTTTTTATATTAATTTACACTTTCAGGACTCCTAGGTCTTACTATTTATTACACGCGAGGAATTTTTAGATATCCCTTGATTCCATTGAACTTTTAAAAAAATTACTATCTCAAAACTGCAGGTTTTTCTGCAGTTTTAGGTATTAAAAAATCTGGATTTCTCCATTTTCACATAATTTTATTTTAAGTTTTATCCCAAATAACTCTTCAACTAACAGCTCTAACTTTTTCATATTTTTGCTATTACTTCTCTTTGGGCTATTCGAAGTTTCTAGTTGAATTAATTTTTCTTTGGCTATTTTTTGATATTCATAAATGCTTCTTTCTGATTTCAAATCTTTTAATTGATATTTTAAAATCCATCCTATAAAATCATAATCAAGAATCCACTCATTATTTTCAACAACAAAGGTTTCCAGTATTCTTGGTGTTATCTTTTCTAATTTTTTCAGTCTTTTTTCTAATTCTTCTTTATTTTCTTGTAGCTGATTAAAAACAACTTTTTTAATAATTAAGTAAAAAAATTCTGGAATAGCTTTTTTTAAATGTGGTAATGAAACTGTGTCTATATCAGCACTCTGAGCTATTCTTTTTAAATTACTTTTACTTATTTTAAACTCGCCTTTTAAAGCTGTTTCTCTAACCATATCCTCAAGATCTAAAACTTTCATATTGTTTTCTAAACTTTTGTTATAGACTGTAAAGTTCAAGCCTTTTCCAAAAGAAAATGCAAAACCTCTTCTAAACTCTCTTTTGATTCCACCAGAAAAACCATTGAATAAATTTCTTATTTTGGTTTCATTATCTGCAAAATTTACAAACCCTTTATATAGCAATTCAAATATATTGTTGAAATCACTAAATTTAACAATATTTATCTGTTTTGCTGCTTCCAAATGACAATATTCAAATGAAATATACTTTTTATTAATCTCTAGTATTTCACTAACCACTTCTTTTATATTTGAGTCTACAAGCTCTTTTTCCCCTTGTGTTTTTATTGGAATAAAGTTTGTTTTATTAAAAAATTTAGAATAATTATATTCTATGTTTATATTAAAAAACTCATGTCTTACTTTCTCTATTTCGATGTAGTTTATATGATTGAGCTCTTTTGATTTATGACCACTGCTTTGTGGGTAAATTTTCTCTTTGTTATTAGCACGAGGGTTATCTTTTAAATCGAATTTAGTTAAAATTTTAATTTTTACTAAATCAACTTTATCAATTCCATCTATTAGCTCGTTCTTTATATTTCTAACACTTACTATCACTTTATCCAGAGCAAACATACATACACTTTCACCTCCTAAAAAAATAAAAGCCCTGAAACGATATCTCTATCGCTCAGGACTTCATGAGTCTCAAATTTTTATATCAGTTTTTTTTCCACAAAAGCATTCTAACTCGTTTACTCCATTTTTCTTAAATTTGATTTTACCTTTTGGTTTAACTATTTCTAATTCCCCTTTTTCATCAAATTTCCCTAAGAGCTTTAGGCATTTTTCACACCTTAGTTCTTTTCCCATAGAAAATTCCCCTCCTTCTTAAAACAGTTATTTAGATATTAAATAACGTTTTTAAGAAAAACGGGATAATGCTAAAGGAGCATCTCTGCTCCTTTAAATAACTATTTCCTTCCATTTACCTTTGAAAGATTCCTTTACAATAATCTCTTTCCCTTGGTATTCTTCTTTAAATCTTTTAAACATTCTTTTTATTTCTTTTAGACTAGTTGACTTTTCTTTTCTTAAAATTTTTTCATAAGATTCTCCTTTAATTTCAACTACTCCATCTCTAATTACTATTAGATATTTATATTCCATGTATTTCTCCTTGCTTAAACTTATATATTTATACATGCTTAAACCAAGAGAAATACTCTCTTGGAATGAAATTAAAACTACGGAAGTTTATTTCAATATTGAAAAAATATTCTGTTATTGGTTGTAGGATTCGAACCTACGGTTTTTCTGAGTATGAGTCAGTTGCCTTACCACTTAGCTAAACCAATTTATGGCGGAGATAACAGGACTCGAACCTGTGAGAGTTTAAACTCGATAGTTTAGCAAACTATTGTCCTACCAACTAGACTATATCTCCGTATTTCTTAGAAAAATAGTTTTGAATTACTTTTTTACTTGAAAAGATCTAAGATTTTACTTATTTATTTTTAAAATTTTGGAGTACTATTTTTCTAAGATATATATTCTCAACACTTTTTTGAAAATATATATCTTATCTCCAAGTAATTATTTAAACCTAACCAAAACTCACCAATTAATTGATAAGCTTTAATTAAGAGCCTGTATTCACAGGCTTGTATATAAACCTCCAAAAAGTTATAATATAATCGCGAAAAAACAAAATAAAATTATGGAGGATATATGGTTATAAATACTTTAAAAACTATTACTAATTCCACAGACATTAAACAAGGAATAACTTTAGCGGCTGCTACTAGTGCAATAAAAATAATTAAAAATACTAAGACATTTATTAATATTTGGGATATTGCTATCGGTAATAAACTAGAAGCCTGGAATCAAAAATCAATATTTAAAAATCAACAAGATATTGAAAATTATAAAAATGAATATTTAAATAAAATTTCTCAAATTCCGTCTGAAAAATTTCAAGAACCTAAACTAAGTGTTATAGGCCCCGCTTTAGAAGCATCTAAATTTTACATTGAAGAAAAAGAAATTAGACTCTTATTTGTTAATCTAATATCTTCATCTATGAATTCTAATTTCAATAGCAGATTACACCACTCTTTTGTTGAAATTATTAAACAATTAAGCCCTTATGACGCTAAAATTTTATCAACTTTAGATAGTAATCCACAACCAATAGTAGATATTATCATAAAAAAAGGAACTACTGATGGAATTTTATATTTTGAAGGAATTTGCACACTTTATCAAAATTTATATTTTTCTGACAGTATTAGTGAAAATGACTCAAATAATATAAGCATTGACAACCTAATCCGTCTTAATCTAATAAACTTAATTCCATCTGGGCTAACTAATTCTGAACTATACAAGCACTATTTAGATTCAAATACTTTTAAATCTTTATCAAATAGATTTCCAGACCAAACTTTAACTATTCAAAAAATGGCGATTCAATTAACTAGTTTTGGGGAAGCTTTTAAAAATATTTGTTGTGAACAAATTTCAGAATAAATAATGCCATACAAAAATAAAAACGATCCCATAAATATTCATCACTAACAATATTGCTATAAGTTGTAACCAATCATTTTTATTCATATTTAAGGAAGCTTATATCAGCTCCTTTTTCACCTCCTCCTAACCAAAACTCACCAATCAATTGATAAGCTTTAACTAAGAGACTTTTTCTTAAATTGTCTCTTTTTTTATCTTTTTTCATAACATTTAACCTCAAAATCTTTACTATACAACATTTTTCTTTCATGATAGTATTTTTTATGATTAATTAATCTCTACTAAATATTGGAAGGAGAAAAATTATGTCAGATAAAGATTTTGAAACGATATTACAGCTTATGTTTGAACTACTAAAAAAATCTAATAAGAAATAAAATTTAATTTAATAGTTCTTCACATTTAATTTCACCGGCAGCTGCCAATCTTTCCAGTGTTTTTAAATTTACTCCACCCCTTTTTAAATTCTTTAATATTGTATTTAAAGATTGAGGTTTTATACCCATTCGTTTTGCTACTTCTGTTTTTGTTAATCTATCAAAAAC